>Ga0209555_10000632_pt1 | contig 29329 bp, 40 predicted proteins | sample SaaInl85LU_5_DNA_FD_184643 | JGI IMG/M metagenome (GOLD analysis project Ga0209555, IMG submission 184643) | Marine microbial communities from expanding oxygen minimum zones in the Saanich Inlet - ESP_85LU_5_DNA (SPAdes) (version 2) | ecosystem: Environmental > Aquatic > Marine > Intertidal... | reverse complement strand
TTCAACTTAAACGGTTTCAACTTCAACCAATCAGTTGTTGATTCTCAAGGTCGTGTTATTAACACATGGGCTGATATCATCAACCGTGCTGATTTAGGTATGGAAGTAATGCACGAACGTAACGCGCACAACTTCCCATTAGATTTAGCTTCAGGTGATGTATTACCAGTAGCTTTAACAGCTCCAGCTGTTAACGGTTAATCCCAAATCTTACCGAACTATATATTATAAATTTTAAATTTATTTAAAATTTATAATATATATATAAATTTTTTATCGTTACATTTTAAAATCGACACGTGTATATATATTATTAAAAATTAAAAGTACATTAATATAAACTCAAAAACTACAATTTATTTTTTAATCTAAAAAAAATAAACTATAATTTAAAGTAGTAATTAATAAAATTAAATATAAATTATGTCTCATACAGTTAAAATTTATGATACATGTATTGGTTGTACACAATGTGTTCGAGCATGTCCAACTGATGTATTAGAAATGGTTCCTTGGGATGGTTGTAAATCAGGCCAAATCGCATCTTCACCACGAGTAGAGGATTGTGTAGGGTGTAAACGTTGTGAAACGGCATGTCCAACTGATTTTTTAAGTGTTCGTGTTTATTTAGGTGCAGAAACAACACGAAGTTTAGGTTTAGCTTACTAATAATAAATTTTAAAAAGGAATCTAATAATTTTAGATTCCTTTTTTTTAAGATAACCAACCATAACTGTGTAAACCTTTTCCTAAGAAATTTACACCTAAATAACAAACCCAAATTACAAAAAACCCTAACCCACCTAAAATAGCTGTTTTTTTACCTTCCCAACCTTTAGTAATACGTGAATGTAGATATGTAGCAAATACAATCCAAGTAATTAAAGCCCAAGTTTCTTTAGGATCCCAACTCCAGTATGAACCCCAAGCTTCATTTGCCCATACACCCCCAGCAATGATTCCAATTGTTAAAAACGGAAAACCTAGTCCAATAATTCGATAACTCCAATTATCTAAACTTTGTAACAATTTTAATTTACCAAGTTCTGAAATTTCGTCAGAAGGTGAGAATAATTTTGCCTCATAATAATCTAACATTACATTATAAAGTGGCAATGATGATTCATCAACAATTTGTAAATCAACATCTTGATATTTTGAAATAACTAAAAATAAGATACATAATAATGACCCCATAATCAAAGTAGCATAACTTAACATCATCATACTAACATGCATCATTAACCAATTTGATTGTAATGCTGGTACAAGAGGACTTGCTTTCTGCATATCAGGAGATAAAGTTAAATTCGCAAATGCTGTAATTAATAATGCCACTGGTAGTAATATAGCACCCATTAACTTACTTTTTGTTTTATTTTCAATGTATAAATAAATTGTCAAAAGTGTCCAAGTTAAAAAAAGTAAAGATTCATACAAATTACTTAATGGAAAATATCCTGCTACAACCCATCTTGAGGCCAAAATAAAAAATAACAGTAAATTTGCTATAATAGAACTAATCCTACCAACTTTAACAAGATTATTGGTTGTTTTAAAAAAAGATAAACTAACCCAATAAGTAGTCATTGCAAATAATAAAATACCAAAAACGATATTAGATGAAAAATTTTGAAGAGTATCCCAATCCATTTGATTTTTTAATAATTTTTTATAGAAATTGTTTTACATTATATAATTCTACTAAAAATCTTAGTGATTTGACTAATTTTATCGATAATTTTTGTTTTATAATTTAGTCATGAAATTTGTAAGTTAGTTATCGAAAAAATTCACCAAAATGATTTTTTTTTAAATTAAAATTGACATTGTGAATAATTTACGAGTATTATATTTTTAATTTTGAGAAATGAATATACTATGTCAGCAACAATGAAATATGAAATGATGATTCTTCTTACAGAAGAATTTAATGATAGCGAATTAAAAACATGGGCTTTTAACTATGCAAAAGCATTACGAAAGTTAAGTGCTTCAGAAATCTCAGTAATTTCTCGTGGAAAACGTGATTTAGCGTATATGATTAAAAATCAAAAACGAGGTAATTTTATTCAAATTAATTTTTCAAGTCTTCCTAAAAATATTGAAGATTTTTCAAAAAGTTTAAAATTAGATTCAAATGTTTTAAGATTTTTAGTTTTAAATAAGAAAGTAGTATCAAAAAATTTATAATTTTAATTATTATAAATTTTTCAATTCTACTTGAATTTCAGGAAAAGATATGTTATTATATAATTAATTAGAATATCCTCAGTAGCTCAGTGGTAGAGCAATCGGCTGTTAACCGATTGGTCGTAGGTTCAAATCCTACCTGGGGAGTAATAATAAAAAATTTAAATATGCAAAATAATTTTGATAAATTACATATCGGAAATAAATCTTTTAATTCTCGGTTAATGTTAGGAACTGGTAAATACCGTACTGTTGACCAAGCTATTGATAGTATTGATAGTAGCGGTTGTGAATTGGTGACAGTAGCTATTCGTCGGTTACCAACAGATTTAAATAATGATAATACAACGTTTTTAAAATTTTTAGATTGGGAAAAACTTTGGTTATTACCTAATACTGCGGGTTCTCAGACAGCGGAAGAAGCTATTCGTATGGCATTTTTAGGACATGAACTTGCTTGTCAATTAGGCCAAGAAGATAATTTTTTTGTGAAATTAGAAGTTATTTCTGATCCAAAATACCTTCTCCCAGATCCTGTTGGTACATTAAAAGCGGCAGAATTTCTTGTTAAAAAAGGGTTTACTGTTTTACCTTATATAAATGCTGATCCAATGTTAGCGTTACATTTAGAAGATTTAGGGTGTGCTACCGTTATGCCTTTAGGATCACCTATTGGTTCAGGACAAGGCTTAAATAATTTAGCAAATATTCAAATTATAATTGAAAATGCTAATGTTCCAGTTATTGTAGATGCAGGAATTGGTGCCCCTAGTGAAGCCACTAAAGCGATGGAAATTGGTGCTGATGGTGTTCTTTTAAATACTGCGGTTGCACAAGCTAAAAACCCAATGCAAATGGCTATGGCGATGGATTTAGCTGTTAAAGCAGGCCGTTCTGGTTATTTAGCAGGTCGTATGGAAAAAAAATACTATGCAAATGCAAGTTCACCACAAGCAAACATTAGTAAATTAATTTAAAAAATATTTGTACTATGTTTTAAAAATCTAAAATTAGTAAATTACTAATTTTAGATTTTTAATTATTTAAGAATTAGCTACTTTCATTCGCTATATTTTCTAATGGGTTTGAATCTAATGCAGCATCTCCTGCTTTAATTAAATCAGGATCTACATCACTATAATCAATTTCTACTTCAATGTCATTGGTATAATCAACTAATGAACCATCACGTTTAACACGTTTAACAATTAATCGTGTTTTTGGATATAATGTTTTTGTTAAACATTGTTGTGCTAACGTATCTTCTAAAAGTCTCATTACAGCTCTTCGTAAAGGACGAGCACCATATACCGGATCATAGCCTTCTTCTGTTAAAAGACTTCGAACAGCAACATCTACCTCTAAAGTAATCTCTTTTTCTCTTAGTCGTTTTTCTAGTTGACTAATCATAATCCCACAGATTTCCCAAATATCATATTTAGTTAAATGATTAAAAACAATAATCTCATCAATACGATTTAAAAATTCTGGACGGAAAAATTCTTTTAATTCTTCATTTACTAATTCTGTAACTTTTACAAATATTGAAGCATCTTTGATTGGTTCCGGACTTGGTTCCCAACCAACACAACCATCTTCATCAATACGGAAAGCAGGTTTGTTTTGTTTTGATTTAGGTTTAATACCACTTTCGCGTTCAATAATTTTAGAACCTAAATTTGTTGTCATGATAATTAAGGTATTTTTAAAATCAATAACACGACCTTTAGAATCAGACAAACGTCCATCATCTAAAATTTGTAATAATAAATTGAAAACATCTGGATGCGCTTTCTCTACCTCATCAAATAGAACAACCGAATACGGTTTCGTACGTACTGCTTCTGTTAATTGTCCACCTTCATTATAACCTACATAACCTGGAGGAGAACCAATTAGTTTAGCTACTGTGTGTTTTTCCATGAATTCTGACATATCTAGTCGAATCATGCTATCTTCAGTACTAAACATATATTCAGATAACGCTTTTGTTAATTCTGTTTTTCCAACCCCTGTAGGACCTGCGAAAATAAAACTTGCAATTGGGCGATCTGGGTTTCTTAAACCTACACGAGCACGTCGAATTGCCTTTGATACAGAAACAATTGCATGATGTTGTCCAATAAGACGTTCATGTAATGTATCTTCCATTTTTAAAAGTCGTTTTGATTCAGAATCAGAAATCTTAGTAACTGGTACACCTGTCCAGCCGGCGATAACTTCTGCAACATCATTTTCTAAAACAGTATCTACTTCTTTACGTGTTAATCCAAGCGCTTCATTAGTTAATGCTGCTTGTTTCATAATTGTAATATGAGTACGAACTTCCATTTCATGATCAACTAATTGTTTAGCTATATCAAAATCATGCTCTTTAATACTTTCTTCTTTATCTCGTAAAGTATCTTGTAATTCTTTTAATAAACGCTTCATTCCAAGTGGGAGACGTCGATTTTCTAACCGAACACGCGAACCTGCTTCATCTAAAACATCAATAGCTTTATCGGGTAAAAATCTATCTGCGATAAACTTATCTGCTAAAATAGCAGCTTGCTCAACAGCTTTATCATGATATGTTAATGTATGGTGTTGCTCAAATTTTGATCTTAACCCACGTAAAATATCAATTGTCACAGCAACACTTGGTTCATCAACACGAACAGGTTGGAATCGGCGCTCTAAGGCTGGATCACGTTCAATATATTTTCGGTATTCATCAATTGTTGTAGCCCCTATACATCTAAATTTACCCCGGGCTAAAGCAGGTTTTAAAATATTCGCTGCATCGACAGCACCTTCAGCAGCACCTGCACCTACTAATGTATGAATTTCATCAATAACAAGAATTACTGCTGCATCATTTTGTGCTTCTTCTACGATACGTTTTAAACGTTCTTCGAATTCACCACGATATTTTGTTCCTGCTAAAATTGAACCTAAATCTAAAGCCATAATTAAATGACCATCTAAAAAATCAGGAGCTTTTTCAGTTAAAATTAATTGTGCTAAACCTTCAGCAACCGCTGTTTTACCAACCCCTGGTTCACCTATTAAAACAGGGTTATTTTTACCACGGCGTGCTAAAACTTTAATAACTTCATGTATTTCTTGGTCACGCCCAATTACTGGATCTAATTTTCCTTCAACAGCTTCTTTAGAAATATTTTCTGAATATTCATCTAATGTTGGTGTTTGACTACCTTTTTTCTCACGTTCTAATAAGAATTTTTCTGCTTGAGTTAAAGGACGTAAAATTTCTTCTTGATTTTCTTCAATATATGCTAAAATTAAGTTTCTTAATTTTGGAATATCAACTTTTAATTTATCTAATGTACGCATGGCTACACCATCAGATTCACCAATCAATGCAAGTAATATATGCTCTGTTCCGACAAAATTTTGTCCTAAGTCTTTTCCTTCATGAACAGCCATTTCTAACACTCGTTTTGCTCGCGGTGTAAAGGGTATTTCTGAAGCTACAAATCCAGTACCACGTCCGATATATAATTCAATTTCTCTTCGCGCCTTTTTTAACGTAACTTTCATTTTCTTTAAAGCTCTAGCACCAATACCATGACGTTGACCAATAACGCCTAATAATAATTGTTCCGTCCCAACAAAATTATGTCCCATCCGGCGAGCTTCCTCTTGAGATAGCATAATTACCTTAATAGCACCTTCTGTAAATTTTTCAAACATTTATCGTTACTCCTTTTAATTTGTAATAGACTTAAAAAACCGAATAAAATGAAATTATTACAGATTTTTACGAATCTTTTTACTCCCAAAACTAAATTTACTAATTACAAATAATTATTTAATAATTCAATTCCTTGATTTATATTTTACTATATATTATACTATAGAAAGTAACAATTTGCAATATTAGATTGGCGGTATGGCCAAGTGGTAAGGCAGTGGATTGCAAATCCTCTATCCCCAGTTCGAATCTGGGTGCCGCCTATTATAATTTTTCTAGATTGTTGCTTTTTTATTTTAACCAATGTATTATATTTTTATAACACATACATAATCAGGGGATGTGGTGGAATTGGTAGACACGACGGACTTAAAATCCGTTGCCTAGTGATAGTGCGTGAGGGTTCAAGTCCCTCCGTCCCCAAACAAAAGACTTTACAAATAACTATATAATTTTTTATTTATTTTTTAATTAAACTTGCAAATATATATATATAAAATATTTTCAATTTTAAATACTTTAGTAATAATATTTACTAAAGTATTTAAAGTTGTATTACGATAAACAAATTCGATATAAGATTCCTGGTGGTAAATCTGATTTCGATAAAATATCAAATATGTTTATACTTGGGTCATAAGAAATATCTAAAATTCGTTTATGAATTCGAATTTCAAAATGTTCTCTTGAATCTTTATCAACGTGTGGTGAACGTAAAACACAATAAATCCGTTTATCAGTAGGTAATGATACCATACTAAATTTATTTACATCATGAGTTTGAATTAATTCAATAAGTTTCTTACATGATGACGTTAATAATTCATGATTAAAAGATTCTAATCGTACACGAATTTTCTCATTCGTTTTCATTTCCATAAATTTCTTTAATTATTTAACAATTTTAGAAACAACACCTGCACCAATTGTTCGACCACCTTCACGAATTGCAAAACGCATTCCGTCTTCAATCGCTACTGGATAGATTAGTTCAGCAGTCATTTTAATACGATCACCAGGCATTACCATTTCAACAACAGTACCATCATCAGCAGTAAATTGTGTGATAGAACCAGTTACATCAGTTGTTCGAACGTAGAATTGCGGTCGGTAACCCGTAAAGAATGGTGTGTGACGACCACCTTCTTCTTTTGTTAATACATATACTTCAGATTCGAAGTTTGTGTGTGGTGTAATTGTTCCAGGTTGTGATAAAACCATACCACGTTCAATATTTTCACGAGTAACACCACGTAATAAAATACCTACGTTATCACCGGCAAAACCTTCGTCTAAAGTTTTTTGGAACATTTCAATACCAGTAATTGTTGTTGTTTGAGTCTCTCCAACACCAACAATTTCAACGTTTTCACCAACTTTTACAATACCACGTTCAATACGACCTGTTGCTACAGTACCTCGACCAGTAATTGAGAATACATCTTCAATTGCCATTAAGAATGTTTTATCAACATCACGTTCTGGAGTTGGGATATAATCATCTACAGCATCCATTAATGCATAAATTTTATCAACCCATGGATTATCACCACGTTTAGTTTCTGGCGCTGCTGAAATTGCTTCAATTGCTTGTAAAGCTGAGCCAGGACAAATTGGAATATCATCACCAGGGAAATCGTAAGCAGATAATAATTCACGAACTTCTAATTCTACTAATTCTAATAATTCAGCATCATCTACTTGATCTTCTTTATTTAAGAAAACAACGATATGAGGTACACCTACTTGCTTAGATAATAAAATGTGTTCACGTGTTTGTGGCATTGGACCATCTGCCGCAGATACTACTAAAATAGCACCATCCATTTGTGCTGCACCAGTAATCATGTTTTTTACATAATCAGCGTGACCTGGACAATCTACGTGAGCATAGTGGCGAGTTTCTGTTTGGTATTCTACGTGAGCTGTATTAATTGTAATACCACGTGCACGTTCTTCTGGTGCTCCATCAATCTCATCATAAGCCTTAGCTGTATTCTCACTACTGCCTAATGATAATGTAGCAGTAATTGCTGCTGTTAATGTTGTTTTACCATGATCTACGTGACCAATTGTACCAATGTTAACATGCGGTTTTGTACGTTCAAATTTTTCACGTGCCATTTGTTAAGTTCCTTTAAAGTTTAATTTTTATAAATTAATATAATGATAAAAGCTTTTAGCGAGAAATATTATTTATAAATTAATATCTAAAATGAGCAAAGGCTTTATTTGCATCTGCCATTCTATGAGTTTCTTCTTTCTTTTTAATAGTATTACCGATATCATTAGCTGTGTCAATGATTTCACTTGCTAATTTAATTGACATACTGCGACCTACACGAGTGTGCGCATAACTAATAAGCCAACGTAAAGCTAAATTTGTAGCTCGGAACCCACTAACTTCGATAGGAACTTGGTAAGTTGACCCACCAATTCGTCGAGCTTTAACTTCAACAACTGGGCTAGCATTTCTAATTGCTCTTTCAAAAACTACTACAGGATCTTCGTTAGTTTTTGCTTTAATAATGTCAAAAGCCCCGTTTACAATGTTTTGAGCTAAATTTTTTTTACCTGATTTTAAAATTCGACTAGTTAATAAACTAACAAGATAGCTATTATATGTAGAATCTGCTTCAGGGAATCGTTTTTTTGAAATATTTCGACGAGACATAATATCCGATATAGTTTTAAAAATAATGTATGGGTTTAAGTAGTAATGTAATAAAAAAAATTACATTACTATATATATAAATAAAAAGTTTATTTTGGTTTTTTCACACCATATTTTGAACGGCCTTGTGTTCGGTCTTTTACACCACCACTATCTAAAGCACCGCGAACAATATGGTAACGTACACCAGGTAAATCTTTTACACGTCCTCCACGGATTAAAACAACCGAGTGTTCTTGTAAATTATGACCAATACCTGGAATGTATGCTGTTACCTCAAATCCTGATGTTAAACGAACACGTGCAACTTTTCGAATTGCTGAATTTGGTTTTTTTGGCGTTGTTGTATAAACTCTTGTACAAACGCCTCGACGTTGTGGACAGTTTACTAATGCCGGAGATTTTGTTTTTTTCTTAATTTGTATTCGTCTTGAACGAACTAATTGCTGAATAGTTGGCATATATCTTAAAAATTATAGATAAATAATTGTTTATTAATTTGTTGAATTTAAACCATATTTTTTCATAAATCGTTCTACACGACCTTCAGTATCAATAAGTGCTGATGATGTATTGTAAAACGGATGATTGGCTAACCAAATATCTGCTTGTAATTTTTTCTTTGTTGAACCAACTGTACATAATGGTTTTCCATCGCACATTACAGTTGCATTATCAAACCAAGTTGGATGAATATCTGTTTTTGGCATAATTTAAAGTTTGTAATATTAACGTTTTGAGTATTGTGGTGCTTTTCTTGCTTTTCGTAAACCGTATTTTTTACGCTCTTTAATACGAGCATCACGAGTTAAAAAACCAAAAGGTTTTAGAATTGTACGGTGTTGAGGGTCCATTTTACAAAGTAAACGAGCGACACCTAATTGAATTGCATCAGCTTGACCTGTTAATCCACCACCACGAACTAATACTAGAATATCAAATTGATTTTCTAAGTTTAGTTTTTTTAATGGATCCCAAATTTTATTTAAATATGTTGAATTATACTGTAGGTATTTTTCTCCAGCAACTTTGTTAATAACAATGTTACCTTCACCTGGAACAAGAAATACTCGTGCCACAGCACGTTTACGCTTCCCAAGACCAATTTTATTTTTTTGTAATTGTGTATTCATAAAAATTTTTATAGATTATTAGTAAAATTCTCAATATTATCTATGTGTATAGGGTTTTGAGCCATATGTGGATGTTCAGAACCTTGATAAATTTTTAATCGTTTTGACAAGCCTTTTTTTGCACGTCCATTTGGCATCATTCCATAAATACATTTTTCAATGATTTGTTGTGGAAGTCCGTTAACAATTCGTTTTAATGATGAACCAGGACGGCCAGGACTAAATACATGTACTCGTTCAATATGACGATCAACAGTTAATGCTTCAGCATTGATTAAAATAACATAATCACCTGTATCAAAAGAAGGGTGATAATACGACTTAATTTTTCCAGATAGTAACCCAACAATAGAAGAAGAAATTCGGCCTAATTGTTTGCCTTTGCAATCAATAACATACCATTTTTTTCTTGTATGGTCAGACGATGGAATAAATGTTTCATTCATAAAATATTTATTAATTAAATAAGTAATTACTTTAAAACTATTCCGAGTTTATTTTTCAGAGTAGTAAAAACTTCATCAGCAGATTTACGACCGAAGTTTTTAAGTTCTTGTAATTTCTCAGGAGAGTATTCTAATAAATCACCAATAGTATTTATTTGAGCCCGTTTTAAACAATTATAAGCACGTACAGATAACTGTAGCTCTTCAATTGCTATATTGATATGTGGGTTTATTGGTGTTAAAGTATTAGTATTTTCTAAAGTGTCGAGCTCTTGAGTAAATTTATTTTCCATTATTGAATTAAATAATTCAATAATAAATTTCGACGCTGAAGAAATTGCATCTTCAGGAGAAATACTTCCATTTGTCCAAATATCTAAGAATAACCGCTCTGTAATTGAATTTGAATTGTCATACACGTTTTCAATTTTAAAATCTACTTTTTGAATTGGCATGAAAATTGCATCAATTTGAAGAAAATCTTCCGATTTATCACAAAATGTTTGACCTGCTAATTTATAACCAGTTCCATGTTCAAATTTAAATTCAATTTCAAGAACATTGGATGTCGAAATTGTTGCTATATAATGATTTGGATTTACAATTTCAATATTTGAGGGTAATTGAATTGAATCTGCAGTAATGACAGCTGGTCCTTTAATTTTTAAACGTCCAAAAGAAACATCTGTTGTTATATTTTTAACAACAATTCCTTTTAAATTTAATAAAATTTCCAGGATATCTTCACGAACTCCAGGGATAATGGAAAACTCATCACGAACACCTGCAATTCGAACCCCTGTTATTGTTGTTCCGCCTAAATCACTTAATAAAACACGACGTAAAAGATTACCAATTGTAATACCTTGACCAGGACGTAAAGAATTTATTAAAAATTGTCCATACATTGATCCAGATTCAATTTTCTCTGATTTCAAACATTTAATATATAAATTATTCAGAGTCATAGTTTAAACTCATTCGAGCATTCTTAGAAATATAAATTTTTAAACTCTTCGACGTTTTGGAGGTCGACAACCGTTATGAGGAACAGGTGTAATATCATGAATTGAAAGAATTTCAAATCCAGCACCTTCAATTGCTCGAATTGCTGTTTCTCTTCCTGAACCTTGACCTTTGATTAAAATTTCAACATTTTTCATACCAGTACTTAATGCGTCTAAAGCTGCTTTTTCTGCAGCTGTTTGAGCAGCAAATGGTGTTCCTTTTCGAGCCCCTTTAAATCCAGAACTTCCAGCAGATGCCCATGAAATTGTATCACCTGCTAGATTTGTAATTGTTACAATTGTGTTATTAAATGTTGATTGGATATGAACAACACCTGTAACTAAATTGTTTTTATCTTTTTTAAAGGCTGTTTTGCGAATTTTTTGTGCCATATTAAATAAAATTATTAATTATTATAACTTTCTTAAAAAAAGAAATTATTTTTTCTTACCTGTTACTGTTTTTTTAGCACCACGGCGTGATCGAGCATTTGTTCTTGTACGTTGACCACGAACAGGTAAACTGTTTCGGTGTCTTTTTCCTCGATGACAATTAATTTCATTTAATCGTTTAATGTTTAAGCCGTTAAAACGTCGTAAATCACCTTCTAGTTTTAAATCATTTTCTTCTAAAACTTTTCGTAAAGCAATTGTTTCTTCGGTTGTTAAATCATTTGTTCGAGTTTCTGGGCTAATCTTTGCTGACTTAATAATTTGATTTGCAGTACTCATTCCAATTCCATGGATATAAGTTAATGCATAAGCAATTCTTTTATTTCTAGGTAAATCCACCCCTATTAATCTAACCACTTTGTTAACTCCTTAAAATTATTAACCTTGACGTTGTTTATGTTTTGGGTTTTCACAAATTACCAAAATTTTTCCGTGTCGTTTAATTACCCGACATTTTTCACACATTTTTTTTACTGAAGGACGAACTTTCATTTTAGTTTTTACAATAATTAATTAATTTTTTTTAACTTTATTTAATCAAACATATCATTATAAATATTTGAAAGAATAATACTTCGAATTTCTCTTGCTAATTCGAGAATTACCCCAACTAAGATTAATAATGATGTTGTTCCTAATCCATTAAAACTTGAACCAGGTAATATAGTTTCAATTAAATTTGGTAACGTAGCAAGAATTGATAACATGATTGCGCCCAAATACGTTACTCGTTGCATTACTTTTTTCAAATAAAAAGTTGTTTCAACACCAGGTCGTATTCCGGGAATTGAAACAGCCATTTTTTGTAAATCATTTGAAATATCTTTTGGATTTAAAACAATTGTTGAATAAAATGAGCTAAATAATAATATTAAAACAAAATAGCTGATCCAATAAATAATTTTTGATGATTTAAGAAATGCAGGTAAGGTAAGAAATGGTAATAATCCTAAACTACTTATATAATTAGGAATTACCAAAACAGCAGTAGTTAAGATAATTGGCATAACCCCTGCTTGATTAAATCGTAATGGAATATAATTATTTTCTAGTAATGAAGATGTTGAAAATGAATCTATTGTTTTTGTTAATTGTTTAGACGAAATTAAAGGAACGACTCTTGTACCTTCTTGCAATAGTACAATACCGTAGATTGCCACAAAAAATAAGGTACTAATAAGTAGCCACGAAACAATAGAGATATTTTCATTAGCTGTCAGAAATAAATTTTTACCAAAATTGGGTAAATTTGAAACAATGTTAGTATAAATCAATAATGACGCCCCATTCCCAAGCCCATATTCAGTAATAATTTCACTTAGCCATAAAACAATCATAGCTCCAGTAGTTAACCAAACTATAATTTGACCAGCTAGATAAATATCCCAATCAAAAAGGGCTCTTTTTAAATAAAACGCAATACTAAAACTTTGAATTAATGCAAACCCTAAAGTAATTACGCGGGTTAATTTATTTATAGTTCGACGCCCTTCTCCACCACCTTCTTTTTGTAATTTTGAAAGACTAGGGAAAATACTAAGTAATAATTGCATCATAATTGATGCATTAATATAAGGAAATATATTTAGAGTAAATACTCCAATTACAAAAGTATCGTTCCCTGCAAACGTACTTACTAAACTTTTTGTCATTGAATGTCGTTCAAGATAAAAAGCTAAATGATTATGGTTTATTCCTGGAACTGGTAAAAAAGTCCCGATTCGAATAAAGATTAATATTCCTAAGCTTAATAAAAGCCGATTTAAAAGAATATTTTTATCATTACTTTGTTTAATCATACTTTAATATTTAAGTATTAAGTAGCTAATCTTAATTTACATTAAGATCACGTTTTTTAGATACTTGTGATTTTGTTGTTAAGGTTTGTAAACCACAAATAGCAGCACGAGCATTATTTAATAAATTATCTGATCCTAATTGTTTTGCAATAACATTTTTGATTCCAGCAACTTCTAATACTGTTCGAACAGCACCACCTGCAATTACACCAGAACCTTCAATAGATGGACGCATAATAATTTTACATGCACCAAAATTACCATTAACTCGGTGTGGGATACTTAATGATTTAGTAATAGGGATTTTAATTAAATTTTTACGCCCATCAGTTTTTGCTTTTTTAAAAGCATTAACAACATCATCAGCTTTAGCTACCCCAACACCAACTTGTCCATTCTCATCACCAATAACTACAATTGCACGGAAACTTAACTTTTTCCCACCTTTTGTTACTTTAGAAACACGGCTGATTTTGATTAAGCGTTCAACATACTTCTGTTCGTTTCTATTATCTGCTCGTCGGGAATTTTTTTTTAACTTATTAACTTGTTTTAAATCGGTACTCATAAAATTTTATTAAACTTATAGTTTTAATTTTCAGATTGGTTATTAAAATTGAAGACCACCTGCTCGTGCACCATCAGCTAATGCTTTAATTCGTCCGTGGTAAAGATACGGCCCGCGATCAAACACAATTTTTGTAATATTCTTTTTTAAACTAAGTTCAGCTAACTTTTGACCCATTAATCTTGAAGCGTCACATGTTCGTCCATTTTTACTATCAAGTTGAATGTCACGATCTAAAGTTGAACAAGAAACAAGAGTTTGTGACGTTGTATCATCAATAATCTGTGCGTAAATATTTTCGTGTGAACGATAAACAGATAACCGTGGACGGTCTTGTGTTCCTTTAACCAAACCTCGTAAACTTGCACGTTTTAAACGTTTAAACTTTTGAGGTTTTAATTTTTTATTTTTATTTTTGAGTTTTAATAAAACTCGTTTTGATAATTTCATAAGTTGCTTTATTATTAAGGTTAATTGTTTTAAAATATGTTTAAGACAAAAACGTTTTATTTTTTACCAGATTTACCAGCTTTACGTTTTACAATTTCTCCTTCATAAAGAATTCCCTTACCTTTATACGGTTCTGGTGGACGCCATGCACGAATTTTAGCAGCAAATAAACCTAACTGTTCTTTATCACAAGCTTTAAGATTAATATTAGTATTTTGGTTTACTTCAATAGAAAGACCTTCAGGAATTTCTATTTCAACAGGATGACTATATCCTAAATTTAATACAATAGATTTCCCTTGAACAGCTGCTCGATAACCAACACCATTTAACGTTAAATTTAATTGGAATTGTTCTGATACTCCAATTATCATATTGTTAACTAATGTACGATATAAACCATGTAAAGCACGTCCTTGACGTGTTTGGTTTTGTAGACCTACAATTAAAGTATTATCTGTTTGCTTAATGCTTAATGAATCAGGGAGTTGGTTTTCTAATGTTCCAAATTTCCCTTTTACTATAACATTTAATCCATTACAATTTACATTGACATCTGACGGTACATTAATTGGTAATTTTCCGATACGTGACATAATTTTTAATTACTCCGATTACCAAATATAACATAAAACTTCACCACCAACACCAAGTTCTTTTGCTTTGAAATTTGTCATTACACCTTTCGATGTTGACATAATAGCAATGCCTAAATCACCTAAAACTTTTGGTAGTTCTTTTGAGTTTGAATAAACTCGTAAACCTGGTTTACTGATACGTTCAAGTTTACAAATAACTGGCTCACGTAATTTTCCTTTATATTTTAAGGAAATTAATAAGTTTAATTGTACACCTTCCGTATAGGCTTCAAAATTTTCGATGAAACCTTCTTCTTTTAAAATTGTTGCAATGGCATTTGACATTTTTGTACTTGGTACTTGTACAATTTGATGTTTAACCATATTTGCATTTCTAATACGCGTAAGCATATCCGAAATTGTATCTGTTACCACAGTTCTCTCCTTAATTTTTGATGGTTTATTTTATTCTTGCGACCAACGTTTGCGTCGTAAGTGTTTCTTTTTATCCCATGATTGGTTTACTTCTGCTAAAGATGCATACTTTTCATAGTAACCACAATCATTTAATGGGAATCGTAAGAATTTTAAAAGAACCATTCCATTTAATACTCTGTCAAATGTTCGTGAACGATTTTTAGGATGTGAAGCTGAAAAAACTAACGTGATACTAAAACCTCGTGATTGATCAACATCTTCATAATTAATTTCTGGAAAAATTAATTGTTCTTTTAAACCTAATGTATAATTACCTGCTTTATCAAAACTTCGAACAGATAAACCACGGAAATCACGGATTTGAGCAAAAGTGAAGAAAATCAGTTTTGTTAAAAATGCATACATTTTTTCACCACGTAAAGTTACAGTTAACCCTAGTTCCATGTCTTCACGAATTTTGAAAGTAGCAATAGCTTTTTTTGCTCTTGTAAGAAGAGGTTTTTGACCTGTAATTACAGTAAATTCTTGAATACTTTTTTTCAAAATATTTGTATTTTGAGCAGATAACCCTAAACCACGGTTTATTTGAATTTTTTCTAGTTTTGGGATTGTATGAACGTTTCTAAAAAGTTCAGGATCGTTCTTTTTTAAAACGCCCCTTATTCCTTCAGTATATTCTTTTTTAATATCTGTAAGTAAACTCTGAATTTCAGCGACTTCTTCTAATGAATTTGGATTACGCATATTTTTAAGACTCTGTTACATTTAATTTCACATTTGAATGATGAATAGGAGCTTCAATTTGTTTAATTTCACCTACTTCATTATCTGTATTTGGTTTAATATGTTTAAATTTAAAGTTAATTCCTTTAACAAGAATTTTTCCTGTGGTAGGATAAATTTTAATTACTTCGCCTGTTTTATTTTTATCAAACCCTGAAATTACTTTTACATTATCACCGAGTTTAACATGCATTTTGCTTGATGTTGCCATTTATAAAACCTCCGGTGCTAATGAAACAATTTTAGAGAAATTTTTGTCACGAATTTCACGTGCAACAGGCCCAAAAACTCGTGTACCACGAGGATTGTTATCTAAATTAACAATAACAGCTGCATTGTCATCAAAACGAATATACATCCCATCTTGACGACGAATAGATTTAGAAGTTCGTACAACAATAGCTCTAACAATATCCGATCTTTTAATAGGCATATTAGGAATAGCTTCTTTAACTACTCCAATAATTGTATCACCAATTTTTGCATATTTTCGATTTCCACCTAAAACTCGAATACACATAATTTTTCGAGCACCGGTATTATCGGCTATTGTTAACATAGTTTGTGGATAGATCATAAAAATTTAATTCTAATTAATTAAAGATGATTTTGAAAGAATCTTGGTTAATATCCAACGTTTTCTTTTACTTAATGGTCGGCTTTCTTGTACTAAAACTTCGTCGCCAATATTACATTGCTCTGTTTCATCATGAGCTAAATATTTTTTTGTTTTCACCATTGTTTTTGAATAAATCGGATGTGAAAATCGGCTTTCCACTTGTACAACAATGGTTTTGTCCATTTTATTACTAACAACAATTCCAACTTTTTCTTTTACTGGCATTAAAACTCCTTATATGTTTGTTTAAGTTTATTTAAAAATTTCCAGTTAAATAGTTTTGTTTTTGAATTAAATTTGCTACAGCATTGTTCTCTGATTGTTCTAATGCATCTAGTCTTAAAGTTAAAACAGTTTTTAACTGAGCTAATCGACGTCTAGCAAATTTAATTTCATGTGATTTAAAAGGTTGTCGAGTTGCTTTTTTGAATTTTAAATTAAATAATTCTTTTTCCGTTTTAATAATTGCGTCAGAAATTTCAGTATTTGAAAGTCCTTTAATATCATTAAATTGAGGTAAACCCATAAGTTATTCAATATTGGTTCTAATAATAAATTTTGTTTTTATCGGTAACTTATAAGCTGCTAAATTAAAAGCGCTTCTAGCTACTTCTTCTGGAACTGATGCAATTTCAAATAGAATAGTACCAGGTTTAACAGTAGCTACCCAATAATCTACAGCACCTTTACCAGAACCCATACGTGATTCAGCAGCTCGCGCTGTAACCGTTTTATCAGGAAAAATACGAATCCATAATGATGCACCACGTTTCGTGTATCGAGTAATTGTTCGACGAGCTGCTTCAATTTGACGTGAAGTAATCCATGTAGGTTCTAAAGCTTGTAATCCGTATTCACCAAATGAAACTTCATTTCCACGTGTAGCTTTTCCACGCATGCGACCACGATGATATTTTCTATATTTTGTTCTTTTTGGACTTAACATAATAAATTAAATTTATAAAGATATATTTTGTGCTTATTTTGCTAAAATTTCATTTTTAAATAACCAAACTTTAACGCCTAATACTCCATAAATTGTATTGGCTTCTTTGGCAGAATAATCAATGTCAGCTCGTAGAGTTTGTAAAGGTACTCGACCTTCTCGAATCCATTCACTTCTAGCAATTTCAGCACCATTTAATCGTCCTGATACTTGAATTTTAATACCACTTACATTATCTTCATGAGCTGCTTGCATAGCTTCACGAATCGCACGTCTGAAAGCAACTCGATCTTCTAATTGTTTAACAACTAAATCACTAATTAATGAAGCATTTAAATTAACTTTTTCTACTTCAATAATATTAATTGTAATTTGACGATTATTAGGTAAAAATTTCTTAATATTTTTTAATAAATTTTCAATCCCTAATCCATTTTCACCTACTAATGCTCCAGGTCGACCTGTTTCAATATTTAATTGAATTTGATCTCCTAATCCATTACGGTTAATTTTAATATTTGAAATACTAGCTGCTTTTGCTAATTTATCAAGATATGTTCGGATTTGATCATCTTCCTCTAATAAATCTGCATATTGATTAAAGTTGGCATACCAGGCAGATCTATGTTCTTGTGTAATCCCTAAGCGAAATCCTAATGGATGTGTTTTTTGTCCCACCGAAAAAATCCTTTTAATTTAAATAGAGTTTATAGAGTCAATTAATTTGATTCTTTTACAACAATTGTAATATGGCACGTAGGTTTTAAAATTTTAAATGCACGACCTTGTGCTCGAGGTCTAATACGTTTTAATTTAGGCCCTTCATTAGCGTAAACTTCATCAATAATTAATTTTTTTTTATCTAAATCATAATTATTTTTTGCATTAGCTGCTACTGAATGAACAATTTGCCAAACCGGGCCACCAGCATCATATGGTAAAAATTCTAATATCATTAATGCTTCTTGATATGAACGTCCACGAATTTGATCTAAAACGCGTCGTACTTTATGTGGTGACATTCTAATATATTTTGCTTCAGCTTTTACTGATTGAACGTTAGACATAAACTTTTTTTTTAATTTATCTTTTTTGCTTATATTTTAACCTTATGAATATTTTCGAAGTCGTTTTAATTTTAACTGGTGAATCAAAATTGAAAATTTAAAAACTAAAGCATACAAAGTTTTTATTGTTAATTTTTTATACAATTTTTTCAATTTATTTAACTTTATTACCAAATTGTTTCTAGTTTTTTTTGAACGGGTTTAACTTGATAAGCTAGTTTAACAGTTATAATATTTGAAACTTTAAATGAATTCGATTGTTCATTAACAAATCTATTGAATTTTGATACTTCATTTATGGTAATATCATAGATATAAATATCAAAAAAATTCACATACAAATTATTTTGAAGAAAAATAACGCTTGAATTTAAGATTTGTAAAAGGTAATCACGTTCGTCTAAATTTGATTTTAACAGATATAAAAGATCGTCAATTACATAATAATAAAGCTTAAATTTAAAACTTTGTAAAATTGTTTTTGCAAGCGGTGATAATTTATTATCACATTTCACATTAAAGGTTTTAATGTGAAAATTTGGATCCACAACCTTTTGTACCATAGAAAAGTTTCCTTAACGTTTTGTTTTTCTATCGGTTTTAATATGTGTTTTAAATGTTCGTGTAGAAACAAACTCGCCTAATTTATGACCAACTAATTGATCAGAAATAAAAATTGGTACATGTTGTCTACCATTGTAAACAGCAATAGTATGTCCTACCATACTTGGTAAGATTGTTGAACTACGAGACCAAGTAGTAATTGTATCTTTTTTTTCTGCTGCGTTCATTTTATCAATTTTTTTTAATAAATGATACGCAATAAACGGTCCTTTTTTTAATGATCTTGGCATTTTAAGGATATTTTGATTAATTTATATTGTATTAAAATTACAATTATGCACGACGACGAAGAATATAAGCATTACTTGCTTTTTTGTTTTTTCGTGTTTTCATTCCTAAAGCTGGTTTACCCCAAGGTGTTAATGGACGACTACGACCAATTGGAGCACGACCTTCACCACCACCATGTGGGTGATCACAAGGATTCATTACTGAACCACGAACTGTTGGACGTTTACCAAGCCATCTTGTACGACCTGCTTTACCACTTTGTACTAAAAATGCTTCATTATTACTTACTTCACCAATGGTTGCGAAACATTCTTTACGAATTAATCGAACTTCTTTTGATGGTAATCGTAATGTTACATAATCACCTTCTTTAGCTAAAATTTTTGCTGACGTTCCTGCTGAACGAACAATTTGACCACCACGTCTAGGAATTAATTCAATATTATGAATTGAAGTACCTAATGGTATTTCGTCTAATGGTAAAGTATTACCAATATTTAATGGTGCTCCTGATCCAGAAATAATTTTGTCGCCAACATTTACATTGTTTGGGTGTAAAATATAACGTTTTTCACCATCTTCATAATGAATTAATGCAATACGTGCATTACGATTTGGATCGTATTCAATTGAAGCTACTGTACCTTCAATATCATGTTTATTACGATTGAAATCAATTAAACGATATCTTTTTTTATGTCCACCACCGCGATGACGGATTGTAATAACACCTCTATTATTACGCCCTTTTTTACGATGATTTTTTCTAATTAAGCTTTTTTCTGGTTTACTTGTTGTAATTTCTGAAAAAGTTAATAGTGCTCGGTTCCGTGTACCTGGTGTATATGATTTATAAAGACGAATGCTCATAAACTTGATTAATTTCGATTAGATAAGTATTAATTTTCTGCAAATAAGTTTATTGTATCGCCATCTGCTAAAGTTACAATTGCTTTTTTATATTGCGATTTCCAACCAAGATATTTACCTACACGTTTTTTCTTTCTTGGAAGTTGACAAGTATTAACTTTTGTCACTTTTACATCGAATAAATATTCAATAGCTGCTTTAATTGTAATTTTATCAGAGGATGGGTTTACAACGAAACTATATTGATTATTTTCTAAAAGTCTTGTAGCTTTATCAGTAATAATAGGATATTTTATGATATCGTTACTACTAAGATTAAAATATGAAGAATCAACCACAATAAGTCTCCTTTATCTCATTTACTGCTAGTGGTGTTAATAAAATTTGTTTCGCTTTTAAAATACTAAGAGTATTTAAATTTGAAGCAGAAATTAATTCCACATTTTTCATATTCCGAATTGACAATTTTAATGCTGGTGTTTTTTTAGAAACAATAACTAAAACTTTTTGGTCTAAGTTAACACCACAGTTATTACATACTGTAAAAAAAGCTTTTGTTTTTGCTGAATCAATAGCATTTTCTAAATTTTCAATTACGGAAATATTATTTCGTTTGTTATACAATAATGTTTGTAATGCTAACTTACGTTCTTTTTTATTTAATTTTAAAATGGTCTTTTTTGGTTTTGGACCAAAAGTAACACCACCACCTTTCCATAATGGTGAACTTTTTGAACCTGCTCGAGCTCGACCAGTACCTTTTTGTTGCCATGGTTTACGGCCACCACCTCGAACTTCACTTCGAGTTTTAGTTGAAACGGTTCCTTGTTTTTTAGACATTTGATGTCTTAAAATATCTTTGTGAATTAGATAATTGCCAGATTTTTCAAGTACATTTAATTCTAATTGATGTTCGTCATTTAAGACTTGTCCATTTATATCTAAAGAATTATATTTAATAAATTTTTGAACAGTCATACGTTATTTTATATATAATCGTTTTTTTGCTAATAAAAATTAAATTATTCAGATGCTGCAATACTTAGTAAGTTCCCAGGTTTTCCTGGTACCGAACCTTTTACTACTAAAATATTTTCATCACTATTAACTTGAATAATTTTTAATTTTTTAATGTGTGTAATTTTATTTCCTAACTGCCCTGCCATTTTTTTACCAGGTAAAACACGACCAGGGTCTGTACCCATACCAATAGAACCTGGACTTCTATGGTTTTTTGAACCGTGTGTCATTGGGCCTCGTGTGAAGCTATAGCGTTTTTGTAAACCAGAGAATCCTTTACCAGTACTTTTACCAGTAATATTAATAAGTTGACCACTTGAAAATGATTCAACATTTAGAATTTGTCCAACGGTAAATTCTTCAGGATTTTCAATACGGAATTCTTTTAAATATTTTAAAGGTTGAATATTTGATTTTTGTAAATGACCTAATTCAGGTTGCGTTAAATATTTACTTGGAACTGCTCCATACCCGACTTGAATTGCGTTATAACCGTTAGTTAAAACTGTTTTGATTTGTGTAATAACACATGGACCAATTTTTAAAATGGTTACAGGAATAATGTTCCCGGATTCATCAAAAATTTGAGTCATGCCAATTTTATTACCTAATAAGCCTAAAGCCACAATTTTTCTCCAAAAAATAGATTATGTATATTAACATTTTTATAAAAACAAAAATAATTAATTTGAAATTAATTAAAAAATAAATAAAACAATTGATATTGTTAAATTACTTATAACAATTTAAAAAATTTTGATAATTTTGTCTATATACGATAAATAAACACTTTTATTAAAAACTTTACGGACCTAAAACTTCCTTTTTTTTATAAATATTTATTATAAATATAAATATAAGAAGTTAATATAATTATAAAAATATTATGGCAAAAGTTGTAGGCATTGATTTAGGTACAACAAATTCAGTAGTAGCAGCAATTGAAGGGGGTCAACCAAGTGTTATTCCAAATGCAGAAGGTTTAAGAACAACACCGTCAATTGTTGCATATACAAAAAAACAAGAATTATTAGTAGGACAAATTGCAAAACGTCAAGCAGTAATTAATCCAGAAAATACATTTTATTCAGTAAAACGTTTTATTGGTTCAAAAGAAAATGAAATTTCTGAAGGTGCAAAACAATTACCATATAAAGTATCAAAAGATTCTAATGGTAATATTAAAATTAAATGTTCATCTTTAGATAAAGAATTTAGTCCTGAAGAAATATCAGCTCAAGTTTTAAGAAAATTAATTAATGATGCTAGTAGTTATCTTGGTCAAGATGTTACTCAAGCAGTTATTACTGTACCTGCTTATTTTAATGATTCACAACGTCAAGCAACAATGGATGCCGGAAAAATTGCTGGTATTGAAGTGTTGCGAATTATTAACGAACCAACTGCAGCATCACTTGCGTATGGTTTAGATAAAAAACAAAATGAAACAATTTTAGTTTTTGATTTAGGTGGGGGTACGTTTGATGTTTCAATTTTAGAAGTTGGTGATGGTATTTTTGAAGTGTTATCAACTGCAGGGGATACAAGTTTAGGTGGTGATGATTTTGATAAAGTTTTAGTTGATTGGTTAGTTAATGATTTCAAAGAAAAAGAAGGCATTTATTTAACTGATGATATTCAAGCTTTACAACGTTTAACTGAAGCAGCTGAAAAAGCAAAAATGGAATTATCAACTGTTGAAAAAACAACAATTCACTTACCATTTATTACAGCAGATAAAACAGGTCCAAAACATATTGAAACTGATTTAACACGTGAAAAATTTGAAAATTTATGTCAAAATTTAATACAACGTTGTCGTATTCCTGTAGAAAAATCTTTGGCAGACGCACGTCTTGAAAAATCTGATATTAATGAAGTTGTATTAGTAGGTGGGTCTACAAGAATTCCTGCGATTCAAAATTTAGTAGAATCATTAACAGGTAAAAAACCAAACCAATCGGTAAATCCAGATGAGGTAGTAGCTATTGGAGCAGCTATTCAAGCAGGTATTCTTGCTGGTGAAATTAAAGATATTTTATTATTAGATGTAACGCCATTATCTTTAGGTGTAGAAACATTAGGTGGTGTTATGACAAAAATTATTGCTCGAAATACCACTATTCCTGTTAAAAAATCAGAAATGTTTTCAACGGCTGTTGATAATCAAACAAATGTAGAAATTCATATATTACAAGGTGAACGTGAGTTAGTTAGTGGAAATAAAAGTTTAGGGAATTTCCGTCTAGACGGTATTCCAAAAGCAGATCGTGGTGTTCCACAAATTGAAGTTACATTTGATATTGATGTTGATGGATTATTATCTGTTAAAGCAAAAGAAGTTGAAACAGGAGTTGAGCAATCAGTTACAATTCAAGGTGCTTCTAATTTAGAAGACAATGAAATTGATACTATGTTAGCTGATGCAGAAAAATATGCAGCTGCTGATCAAGAAAAACGAAAAAATATTGAAATTAAAAATCAAGCAGAAACTTTATGTTTCGAAGCAGAAAAAGAATTAGATTTATTAAAAGATAAAATTTCGGAAGATCAACAAACAAGTACAAAACAATTAATCTCGAACATTCGTCAAGATATTGAATCAGAAAATTTTGAATCATTAAATTCTGTTTTAGAAGAATTAAAATTAGCTATGAAAAATATGGCCGATGCAAATCAATCTGAAGCAGATTCAATGGGTGATTTAAATGATTTATAACTTTTAAATTTAGTAAAAAGTTTAAACGAATATTAAATTCGTTTAAACTTTTTCTTGATCAACAATAATACATTCTGTAGTTAAAATCATACTTGCAATTGATGTTGCGTTTTGTACTCCGGATCTTGTTACTTTTGCCGGATCAACAACTCCTTCTTCATACATATTCCCAAATTTATTTTCTGCAGCATTATAACCAACTTCAAATTCTTGTTGTTGAACTTGTTCAATAATAACTGCACCATTTATACCTGCATTTTCTGCAATTCGACGTAATGGTGCAACAATCGCTCGTGCAATAATCATTGCACCAACTAATTCATCTTCTTGTAAATTATTTTTTGCCCATGTTAATAAATTATCTGATAAATGTGCTAAAGTAGCACCCCCACCAGGAACAATTCCTTCTTCAACAGCTGCGCGAGTTGCATTAATAGCATCTTCTAACCGTAATTTTTTGTCTTTCATTTCTGTTTCAGTAACAGCCCCAACACGAATTACTGCAATACCTCCGGATAATTTTGCGATTCGATCTTGTAATTTTTCTTTTTCATATCCTGTTTCTGCAACATTTACTTGTTTGCGTAATTGTTCACAACGTGTTTTTACTGCCTCAAGTTCAACACCATCACCTACGATAGTTGTACTATCTTTACTTACTATTACTCGTCTTGCTTGACCTAAAAGATTTACTTGAATATTTTCTAAACTTAATCCTGCATCTTGTGTAATTACAGTACCACCTGTTAATACCGCAATATCTTGTAACATTAGTTTTCGTAATTCACCAAACCCAGGTGCTCGAACTGCAACAGCATTTACAATACCACGTAATTTATTTAAAATTAGTGTTGCTAATGCTTCTTTTTCAACATCTTCAGCAATAATTAATAATGGACGTTTTGTTTTTGTAATCTGTTCAAGAATAGGTAATAAATCTTGCTGAACTAACGTAATTTTTTTATCGGTTAATAAGATATAAGGGTTGTCATAAGAAACTTCCATTTTATCAGTGTTAGTAATAAAATATGGTGAAATAAAACCTTTTTCAAATTTCATACCTTCAGTAATTTCTAATTCGGTAGTAATTCCTTTTCCTTCCTCTAAAGAAATAACTCCTTCCTTTCCAACTTTAGAAAGGGCATCAGCAATTAATGAACCAATAGCTTCATCATTCCCGGCTGAAATTGCTGCAACTTGTTGGATTGCTTGAATATCTTCGACAGGTTGGGCAAATTCATTTATTTGAGTTACTAAATATTGAGTGGCTTTTTCCATACCTAATTTAATAGAAATAGGGTTAGCTCCAGCAGCTACGTTTTTAAGTCCTTCTTTTACCATAGCATAAGCTAAAACTGTAGCTGTTGTGGTTCCATCACCAGCTACATCATTTGTTTTAGACGCTGCTTGGCGAATTAAAGAAACACCTGTATTCTCAATATGATCTGCTAAATTAATTTCTTTAGCAATGGTAACACCATCATTAACAATCTGCGGAGATCCATAAGCTTTTCCTAACACAACATTTCGACCCTTAGGACCTAATGTAACTGAAACAGCTTCAACCATAATCTCCATACCACGTTCTAATGCACGTCTTGCATTATCTTGATATAATATTTTTTTTGACATAATTAGAATTTATTTGTTTTTACAAAAAATCTTCGAAATGAGATTTTAAAGGAAACTATAGAATGTTTGCAAGGGAATTAGGCAATTTACTTAAAATCTTTTAAATAAAAGCTTTACTAAAAATAATATTTAATTGTATTATATTATTATGTAACACAGTTTGGGCTTGTAGCTCAGTGGACTAGAGCACGTGGCTACGAACTACGGTGTCAGGGGTTCGAATCCCTTCTTGCCCAAGAAACAAAAGTTAAACTGTGTTATTATTTTGGGGTGTCGCCAAGCGGTAAGGCTGTGGACTTTGACTCCGCCATTCGTAGGTTCGAATCCTGCCACCCCAGATTTAAGATTTTTCAAAATATTTTAGAGTAAAAATTTACATTATACTAAACAGTAAATAAACTAAAAAGATTACCGACTTTTAATAATAAAATTATGGACGCTACCATTCAATTTATAAAAGGATTAAAAGAAAAAGTATTACCAGATGTACGTTTAACGCGTTCAAGGGATGGAAGTACTGGTACTGCAACTTTTAGATTTAAAAATCCAAATATTTTAGATAAAAGTACTGCAAAAGAAGGTGAAATTACTGGGATGTATTTAGTTGATGAAGAAGGAACTCTAGAAACTCGTGATGTAAATGCAAGATTTGTTAATGGAAAACCTGAAGCCATTGAATCTATTTATATTATGAAAAGTCCAGAAGACTGGGATCGTTTTATGAGATTTATGGAACGATATGGGCAAAACAATGGGCTCGTGTTTACTAAAGCAAATTAATTATAAAAACTTTATTCTAACCTAAAAAATGTATACATCATTAGATTGGCTTAATGAATTAGTTAACGTAAAAACCATTCCATTAGATGACTTAATAAATAAGCTTACTCTTGGAGGATTTGAAGTTGAAGAAACATTGGAAATTAGTATTAACAAACAGAAACGAACTGTTTTAGATATTTCTGCAACAGCAAACCGTGCTGATAGTCTTTCAATTAAAGGTATTGCAAAAGAAATTACTGCATTACTAAATAAGCCTACTCAGAATTCAAAATATATATGTGAAAATTTAAAATATCAGAAAACAATAAACGATACTTTTGTAACGGCTAAATCAAATAAATCGTACTCAACATTTGTAGCTTTTACAATAGAGAACTTAACTAATTTAACAGTACCAAAATGGATTACTGAAAAATTAATTTGTTCAAAAATAGAACCTTCAAATACTTTATTAGATTTCCAAAATTATGTTTTATTAGAAACAGGATACCCTTTCGAATTTTATGATTTGGAAAAAATTAAAACAATTCTAGGAACTTCCGAATTTGAGTTAAGCCTAAATTCTGTAAAGACCCCAAGTGAATTTGTTGGAAGTAACGGTATTACATATAATTTAAATTCAGATATTTTAGTTGTTGAAGCTAATAAGTATCCGTTAAGTATTGGAGGGATTCTACCAAATGAAACTGTTGCCTATACACCAGAAACAAAATCATTATTAATTGAAGGATCTATTTTCAGTTCTAAAAAAATTCGTGAACAATCACGGTCTCTTGGTTTAAGAACAGATCGCTCAGCACGTTATGAAAAAGGCTTAAATAATAGTTACTTTATTGAAGCATTAATTCAATTAGTTACATTATTGAAGATTACAAATCCTCAATTACAATGTAATATTCATACGGCTTCAGAAATTGAGCAATTAATTAAACCAAATTTACTTCTTACTTATGAAAATACTATTGAGATTTTAGGACCTATTCAAAATAATTTAAGTAATGATTCAGTATATATAATTCCTAGTCAAATAAGCGATTATTTAAGACGTTTAGACTTTAATTTTGAATTTAATGAACCAAAATTAGAATGGTCGGTTAACGTACCAACGGTCCGAACAGATGATATTGAACGAGAAATTGATTTAATTGAAGAAATTGGTCGATTACATGGCTTTAATAATTTTGTAACAAATTTACCTAAAGTGTATAAAATTGGAACGGAAGATTTTAGTTATCAAATACGTAAAAAATTAACTAGTTGTTTTATTAATGAAGGATTAAATGAATTAGTTCAGTATTCTTTAGTAAATGAAAAAACTTCAGAGACTATTCCACTAATTAATCCATTAATTAATGATTGCTCTACTTTACGAACAAGTTTATTACCGAATCTAATTAAAATTGTAAGTGAAAATTTAAAACAAGGGAATCCAATATTAGAGGGATTTGAATACGGGCATGTTTTTGCTGGTGATTTAAAATCTAAATATATAGAAGAAGAATTTGTTTCAGGCGTTTTCGGTGGTATAAAAACAAAACGTCAATGGGATCAAAATTCTGAAACGTTATCATGGTTTGAAGGTAAAGGTAGAATAGAAAAATTATTAAACAAATTAAATTTTGTAATTTCTTGGAAACCTTCTAAATTAGCGAGTTATGAGACAATATTACACCCATATAGAACAGCTGAATTATGGATATCACCAACAAAATGTTTAGGAGTATTTGGCCAAATCCATCCGGTTTTAGCAAAAAAATATAATATTCCAACAGATCTTTTTTTGTTTGAATTTAATCTAGATATTATAAAAACGGCGTTTCAAGATCAAAAGTTAGCATTATATCAACCGTATTCTACATACCCAACAATTACTAAAGATTTATCTTTTGTAGTTGAACGTAATATTTCTTTTAATCAAATTAAAGAAACTCTTCTAAAAAATGGAAGTGAATATTTAAAAACAATTCAACTTTTGGATGAATACCGAGGAAAACCCATTCCTGAAAATCAAACAAGTTTATGTATTCAATTAACTTTTCAATCAACTGAAAAAACTTTAGTTACAAAAGAAATTGAACAAATTGTGATTAATTTACAAACGTTATTACAAGATAAATATAAAGTGGCTATTCGTGTATAACACAGATAATTCTATAAATTCTTTATAGAATTATCCGCCTCCAACAATTGTGATAATCTCGATTGTATCATTTTTTTTTATTTCAATTTTTTCCCATTTATTTTTATTACAAATAAAGTTGTTATATTCAACAACAAAAATTGAAGAATGATAATTAAAATAATCAAGTAAATCTTTCAAACTTATTGGTTTTTCACTATAGTATTCATTGCCATTAAAAAAAAAAGTAATTCGATTAAACATAATTATTTTCAAAAGTTAGATCTCAATAAAAATTTAGGCAAACTCTAGACATATATTAATGTAAACTGATAATATAGAATTGTAAATGATACGGCGGGTGTGGCCAAGTGGTTAAGGCAGTGGGTTGTGATTCCGCCATTCGCCGGTTCAAGTCCGGTCACTCGCCCAAATCTTCATTATTACCAAGGAAAATTAAGAAAATTCAGTAAAAAA
>Ga0209555_10000627_pt1 | contig 29464 bp, 26 predicted proteins | sample SaaInl85LU_5_DNA_FD_184643 | JGI IMG/M metagenome (GOLD analysis project Ga0209555, IMG submission 184643) | Marine microbial communities from expanding oxygen minimum zones in the Saanich Inlet - ESP_85LU_5_DNA (SPAdes) (version 2) | ecosystem: Environmental > Aquatic > Marine > Intertidal... | reverse complement strand
GATTTGATGTTTGAATTAGATGCAAACGAAGATCAATTAGAATTTCCTACAATTTACGGTTCTGCAAAGAATGGTTGGATGTCTGAGGACTACACAAAGCCAACTAACACAATTACACCTTTATTAGATAAAATTCTAGAGTACTTTCCTCCAACAAAAGTAGAAGAAGGAAATACACAAATGTTAATTACATCTTTAGATTATTCTTCTTTCGTAGGTAGAATTGCTATTGGTAAATTAACAAGAGGTTCTTTAAAGCCGAACATGAATGTGATTATTTCTAAGGTAGATGGAGAACAACAAAAACACAAGATTAAAGAAGTTTTTGTTTTTGAAGGTACAAATAGAGTAAAGGTAGACGAAGTTACTGCCGGGGATTTATGTGCTATAACAGGTATTGAAGGTTTCGATATTGGAGATTCTATCTGTGATTTTGAAAATCCAGAGCCATTAGATACAATTTCTATTGATGAGCCAACAATGAGTATGTTGTTCTCTATTAATGATTCTCCTTTCTTCGGACAAGAAGGGAAATTTGTTACTTCTCGACAGATTAACGAGCGTTTGGAAAAAGAGCTTGAAAAGAACTTAGCTCTAAAAGTAGAGCAAGGAGAAAAAGCGGATAAATGGATGGTTTTTGGTAGAGGTGTAATGCACTTATCTGTTCTTATTGAAACAATGAGAAGAGAAGGGTATGAGCTTCAAGTTGGTCAACCTCAGGTTATTATCAAAGAAATTGATGGTGTAAAGTGCGAGCCAGTAGAAGAATTAACGATTGATTTACCAGAAACTCACTCAGGAACTGCAGTAGAAGCTGTTTCTAAGCGTAAAGGTGAGATGACAAATATGGAAGCTAAAGGAGAGCGTATGATTATCTCTTTCATCATTCCATCTAGAGGAATAATTGGTTTGCGTAACTTCTTGTTAACACAAACTGCTGGAGAAGCAATCATGTCGCACAGATTTATAGAGTTCCAACCCTACAAAGGAGAAATTCCTGGACGTTTAAATGGATCTTTAATTTCTATGGAAAAAGGTACATCAATTCCTTTCTCTTTAAGCAATTTACAAGATAGAGGTAAGTTTTTCGTAAATCCATCTGAGCCTATTTATGAAGGACAGGTAATTGGAGAGCATTCTAGAAATAACGATTTAGTTGTAAACGTTACGAAAACAAAGAAAATGTCTAACATGCGTTCTTCTGGAGCAGATGATAAAGTAAAGATTGCACCGGCAATTAAATTTTCTTTAGAAGAATGTTTAGAATATATTCAGGCAGACGAATACGTAGAGGTTACACCAGAATCTTTAAGAATGCGTAAGATTTACTTGAAAGAAAACGAAAGAAAAAGAGCAGGAAAATAATTTTTCTTGAACTAAATTAAAAAGTCCCACCTGTTATCAGTTGGGACTTTTTTTTGTAAACTTGTTTTATGTTGGGTTTTCAAAAATCGTTTACTTATCTGTTGCTTTTTTGCTGTGCAATTGTTTATGGTATAAGTATATTTTTCTTTACAGGTACTGGAGACGCCGGCGATAGTGTACTTCATTTTTTATATGCAAAATATGCACCCGTGCAGCCCAACCTATATCTTGATCAGTGGGCAAAGCCTTTCTTTACATTTCTCGCTTCACCATTTGCACAGTTTGGTTTTGACGGTATTAAAGTTTTTAATTGTTTGCTCAACCTTGGGAGTATTTACCTGGTTATACAATCGGCAAAACAATTTTTACTTAAAAATAGTGTGGTTGCTGGTATTATTCTTTTTGCCATGCCTTTAGTTTACTCTTTAAGTTTTTCTGGTTTAACAGAACCGCTGTTTGCTTTTGTTTCTATTTTATCTATTTATTTTATTCAGAAGCAGCAAAACTGGATAGCAGCCTTGATTATTTCTTCTTTACCTTTTATTCGTTCAGAAGGTTTACTGATTCTAGGTGTTATTGCACTTTATTTCTGCTTGATTAAAGAATTTAAATATATACTAGGTCTTCTAGCTAGTCATATTATTTATTCTATTGTTGGTGCATTTGCTTTAGGAAATTTATTTTGGCTATTCACTTCAAATCCCTATGCTAAATTATCAAGTACTTACGGAGAAGGCACACTTACGCATTTTGCAGAAAAAATAATTTATGTAGTCGGACTCCCAATTTATATTCTTTTTATACTTGGTTTATTGACTCAAATCATTCGTATTATCAGAAACAGATCAAACCGTTCGTTTAACTATTTAATTATACTCACCTTTCTTATTTTCTTTATTGCGCATACACTTTTTTGGTATTTCGGTGTATTTAATTCAATGGGACTCATTCGCGTTTTTATTTGTGTAGCTCCTTTAATGGCCTTAATAGCTTTAAGCGGTTTTAATGCTCTAATTGAATTAATTCCCAACAGCCTTAAGAAACTAAAATTGACTTTCAAAGCTCTACTAATTGCGTTTATATTTATTTTTCCTTTTCTTAAAAATCCGGCAGCAATCAATTGGAATAAGGATTTGAGCTTAAGTGTAGATCAAATACTAGTTGAAGAGCTTTTTAAAGAGAATGTTTATTTAAAAAATAACGCAGAATGTATGCTTTATGCGCATCCTTATATTAGCTTAGTAGCCGATAAAAATCATTTCAATCCAAAAATTCGCAAAGAACTGAATATCAAAAATCTAGAAAACATGAGTAATGTATCTTATGTGATTTGGGATAATTGGTTTTCAATTGTAGAACAAGGAATAACCAAAGAAGTCGTTTTAAGTCATTCTAATTTGAAGCAGATTGCAACACTTAGGAAAGAATTAAATGGTAGAATTGCAGAAATTATTTTATTTGAAGTAAATTAATTTTAGAGTTGTCTAATAAAAGGTGTCTACAAGACAATTTTTATTGAAACACTATCCATCATTCGTTCGTTAAGTAGTATGCAAAATTTATTGGCTCATTTCGTTTTCAAACATCCAAGCTCAAAAGAATGGATTACTTTTATCCATGGTGCTGGCGGAAGTTCTAGAATTTGGTATAAACAACTTGATTTTTTTAAAGAAAGATTTAACGTTTTAATGGTAGATTTGAGAGGGCACGGAGAATCTGCATACGATTCAACCATCAAGCGCAGCGATTATACATTTGACGAAATTACAAATGACGTTGTGAATGTGTTGGATGAATTAAAAATACAAAGCTCTCATTTCGCTGGTATATCCTTGGGTACTATAATAAGCAGACACTTAGCGGAGAAAAATCCAACGCGGGTTAAAAGTTTAATTCTAGCCGGAGCAATTTTAAAGTTTGACATTAAAGCTAAATTGCTAATCAAGTTTGCTGCATTAACAAAAAACATTCTCCCTTTTATGTTTTTATATAAAATTCTAGCTTTTATAATCTTACCTAGAAAAAACCATAGAAAATCACGCTATGTATTTATTAGAGAAGCAAAGAAAATTTGTCAAACAGAATTTTTACGCTGGTTTAAGCTGAATATAGAAGTACATAAACTGCTACGTTTACATAGAAATACAGAAAATACTATACCGTTTCTTTATTTAATGGGCGACCAAGATTACCTTTTTTTAAAAGGAGTGAAAGAAACGCTAAAGAAAACAAGTAATAATCAATTAACTGTAGTTCCGAACTGCGGACATGTAGTAAATATTGAAAAAGCAGAAGCCTTCAATCTTGCTGCCGAACAATTTATTCACAAAAATAGTGACTAATAACACAGGTATGATATTTGTTTTTAAATGAGCATGAAAACATTATTTATTACTCTGGCTATATTTTTAATTCCATTTCTCGGTAATTCAACCAATTCTGATACCACTTTAACCAGAGATAATTGTAATCGTTTATTGAAAGAAATGACAACAGATTTAGCAACTCAACTTATAGATACTGGACAACCGTTCTTTTTTATTAACGAAAGTCAAATTCCACAAAATAGCTTGGGACAAGTAAAAGAAATACTGCTTCAATTTGAAGTAGATGCTGGAATAAAATTCATGTTCGTAAATTTAGAAGATGATGTAAAGGCTACCAATGGCCTTGTTCTTTATACTAGCTTACTATCTAAGCATTTAAAAAAGAAAGATTCAAGTTGGCAAGAGCGTTTTTATAACACGGCTTTTTCTCTTTCAAATAAATATAAGAACGTTGACTTTATAAGAGAAGTCGGTATATTTTATTTTCAAGAAGCACGATTACTGTTAGCCTTACACTTTGATCCATTTCAAATCAATAGTCAGTACAATTTTTTAGGTGTTGGCACTTTTATGTTTAGCTTACAGAATGAGAAAAAAGGCATATACTACCTAAAAGTTGGTATTGACGCATATCCTTTTATTAAGAAACTAAAAATTAGTGTACCATTTCATCTTGTATTCCTACTAAATCTCTAATCATTTCAGAGTGTAGTAAGTTAAAAAACTACTAAAACTAAACCAAATCATCTTGTTTAAAGATAGTTAGCCTATTTAACTTAAATGAATAATACAGTTATTTTCTGCCAATGATTTAATTTCTTCTTCTAAGTTCATGGATGCTTTTCTCACTTCGTATTCTCTGGCATTTTCAGATTTAAGCTCTTTTCGTGCTTTTGCTTCTAAAAACCTACGGAGGTCGTTCTTATTTTCAATAATTAAAGCAGGTACTTTTACAGGTTTGTGATTTTCATCCATGGCAACCATTGTAAAGTAAGAAGTATTTGTATGTTTTACAGTACCTACTTTAATGTTCTCTGAAACCACTTTAATTCCTACCACTAAAGACGATGATCCGACATAGTTAACCGAAGCATACAATGAAATTTGATCTCCCACATCTACAGGCGATAAAAAATCTACCGTTTCGATAGAAGCCGTAACACAGTAATTTCCGGCATGTTTTGTAGCGCAAACGTAGGCAACTTTATCCATCATTGATAAGATGGTTCCTCCGTGTACTTTTCCTCCAAAATTAGCGTAAGAAGGAACCATTAACTCAGATAAGATAGTTCTTGAATAATTTGTTGGTTTACTTTTTCTGTGCATAACGTGTTTTTTGTAAAGAAAGTAATTAATTCGCTTTCAACGCTTTATTCTTTGCAATTATATTTTATCAGATAACTAACTACACACACTTAGCAGATGAATGCTTGTATTACAAGAATAGAGTCAATTCTAGGTTATTCATTTTGAGGCAAATAAAAAAGTGTTGTTTCTTTTATTTTTGATTCAGAATATCTTATATTTACAGCACATTAATCAATTGGTTCTTACGACTTATGAGTGAACTTCATGAAATAATAGCAGGTTTTAATACTACTGAGCGTCAAAAATTCGAACATTATCTAGATAAGAAAAACAAACGTCAGGACGTAAGGAATATTGCGCTTTTTAAATCGACTTTAAAAGGAACTGAAGACAAGATCAAAGCCGAAATTGGTGAAAATGCATTTCATGTATTGAACAAGAGATTAAAGGATAATGCATTGGATTTCATTGCACTTCAAGCACTTGAAAATGATACAGATCACGAAACGATAATAATAAAAGAATTGCTTACAGCTAAACGCCTATTAAGTGATGAAAAGTATAAACTAGGATTAAAAATATTAAGTAGAATAGAGGAGAGGTGCAAAAAAGTTAATGCGAACAATTTACTTCTAGAAACGTATCGCATTCATATTACTTACGGTTTTTTATTGTCGGAAAATGAGTTAAACAGTTTGTTTAATTCGTACATGAAAACGAACGAAAAGACAAATCACTCTGCCAAAATGAATCTGGTTTATGCGGAGGTTAGACACGCATTTATTTCACTAGATAAAAACAGTACAGACTTCAAAATAGGTGAGCTAATAACACAGGCTTTTGATAAATATGGCATTCACCCAGACTACGGATATACATTTAAATCACTCTTCAAAATAGCAGAAATTGTAGATTTATCTGGAGTACATTACAAAAATTATCATTCGGTTAATCTGTTTTTTGCAGATAAATTGGCAGAATTAAAGGGCGGACCGAAAGATACGGTGGCCGAATTGCCGTATCACATTAAACTAATCTATTTAACAGCAAACGTCTTCTTTAGAAAGCGAGAATTTATGATCAGTTTGTTCTATTTAGATGAAATGGAACGACAATTAGAACGAACAAACATTAAAAATAAAGCTAATTTATTTGTTGACTTAAACATACTTAAAGCATTAAACAACAATTATTTAAATAAACATGATGTTGCTTTTAATATATTGGAATCTAATTTAAACGATATAAATAGTTCAAAGTTCACAATGTATCATAAACTTACGCTTACTTTAGCTTTAGTTTCCTTCCAACAATCCAAATTTAAACGTGTGTACCGTACCGTTCAAAACTTGAATAAATCTGATAGTTATTATGAAAAACACTTGGGCCTAGAGTGGGTTATAAACAAAAAAATCCTTGAAATTATTTGTTCAATAGAAAGAAATGAAGTCGTGGAATTAGAATCTAAAATAATAAGTTTAAGGAGGAAATATGGAGAACATTTTAAAGCAAAGGGTGAGCATCAATTTATTTCCTTTTTAGGTTTGGTGAAATCCTTTGGTGAAAACAAAAAAATAATAGAGAGTGATTCCTTTAAATCGAAAATTAAAAATTCAATGCGCTGGAAGGTAAAACATGAAGAAGACATTTTCTTAGAAAGCTTTTACGCTTGGTTTAAAGCGAAATTAGACAATACGGACTTATATAGTACAACTTTATCCTTAATTAAAGGTTAATGGAATAGTGTTGAAAAATCCTATTTAACATAATATTAATTATAGGACATTTTAGGATATGAAATTATTCAATCATTTTCTATTACTAACCAATACAACTTTAGAGCAAGTTCAATCTACTTGGTATCTAATTTATTTTCTTTAGCCTTACCAATAATCTCTTTTAGTTTAGCTTTGTTATTTAATTTTTGCTCGCGTTCTTTTTTACGTTTCTTTTCTATAAGCGCATTATATTTCTTCTTGTTGTTTGCTTTTTTCTCTTTTGCCATTGTCTTACTCATTTTTCAGTCATAAAAAAAGTGTGCTTAAACAAACACACTTTTTAAATATTCAAATCGCCTAAATTTTATTCTTCCTCTCCAGCGCTTTTTTCTTCGTCGCCTGCTTCTGGTTCTATAACTTTAGGTTCTTTCTTTACCCATTTTTTAACGCGAATGGCATTCATACCACGCGGACCTTTTTCTATCTCAAAGTTTACCTTATCGTTTTCTCTTATTTCCTCCATCATGTTATTGATGTGTACGAAATATTTTTCGTCAGAGTTTAAATCTTTGATAAAGCCATATCCTTTATCTTCTTTAAAGAAAGCAAGTCTACCTTCTAATACAGGATCAAAATCTTCGTCATCTCTTCTTGGAACTCCAATCTGAATGCTACTTGCTTTAACCTTCTTTTTCTTCGTTAAATCAACCGGCTCATCAACAATGTTACCGTATTCATCTACGTAAGCCATCATTTCATCAAGTCCACCACCCGTAGCGTTTGCTTTACGCTCTTCTCTTTTCATGGCTTTTTCCTGACGTTTTTTAAGTCTTTTTTTCTCTTTCTCTTTTTTACTAAATGTTTCTTGCGATTTTCCCATTAACTATTTTTAAAATTTGCGTGTTGTAGAATAGCTTATTTATACTCAAACGCTTATGAACCAAAGTTGATGCTAGTTCTAAAATAATCGAGAAATGATTGTTTGAGATATATCTTTTCCAATAACGATGCAAAAGTACGGTTTATATATGACAAAATGAAGTTTTTACTCCTCTTATCCTTTGATTAACTTCTCTTAAATAGCGCTCTTGTAATACCAAACACCATTGATTTTTTCAAAAGTTGAGTGTTCCGCTATGCACGACTTCTCACCATTATCCATAAAGTAAGCCTTAAATTTAACTGTAGCTATATTGTCTGTTTCCCTACCCTGCCTACTTTTAATCACTTTTAACTGTACAAATCTTACACGTTTACAAAACGCTACTAAATCACTAAAGTCAACCGTGTAAATAGTTGTTGGGTGATGTGTTTTTAAAAGATATTCAGTTTTTTCTTTGGCAAAGGCAGAATACCTTGAGCGCATCAGAATTTCGGCGGTACGTGGATGTTCCGAACCATTGTGATAAGGTGCGCAGCACATTGCATATGAACTGTCTTTTCCGCATGGACATTTTTCTGTTGTTAACATTAAATATGTAAAATCTATTCTTTTTGCAAAAATAGGTAAAAGATAAACATATACTTTTGTGTTGATGACGCAAGACAAAGCTTTAGAGATTCTAAAATCAGGTAGAAATGTTTTTCTTACTGGTTCTGCGGGTACAGGTAAAACGTATGTACTTAATAAGTTTATAGAACACCTGCACGATTGTAAAGTAAAGGTTGCCGTAACTGCATCTACTGGAATTGCTGCGACACATATTAGCGGTAAAACTATCCATTCTTGGTCAGGCATAGGTGTAAAGCAAGAGTTGAGCAAAAAAGACCTAACTAACTTAAAAAGAAAAGAATACTTAAAGAAAAGTATAGAAAAAGCCAAAGTCTTAATTATAGACGAAATATCAATGCTTCATAAAAAGCAATTAGAAGCAATTGACGAAGTTATTTCCATGTTTAAAGAAAATGGATCTCCTTTTGGAGGATTACAAATTGTGCTGTGCGGAGATTTTTTTCAACTTCCACCTGTAGGAAATAACAACGAGCGAAGCAAAGATAAATTTTGCTTTATGAGCACCGTTTGGGGAGAATCAGATTTTCATCCATGCTATCTCACACAGCAATTTAGACAAAATAATGATGCATTAATGGCAATATTAAATCAAATTCGTTCAGGTGAGGTTTCATCCTTTTCTCAACAAGCTCTGAAAGAAGCACAGCATACCGTATTTGATAAACGCATCACTCCTACTCGTTTATACACGCACAATGCTGATGTTGATGCAATTAATGCGCGTGAATTAGAGAAATTAGATGGAAGGAAAAGAAATTTCAAAGCAACAACTTCTGGAGAAAAAGCGATTTTAGAAACCTTAAAGAGAAGTGTTCAGGCTCATGATGTACTTCCATTAAAAAAACATGCGAAGGTTATGTTTGTCAAAAACAATCCAGAAAAAGGATATATAAATGGTTCTTTGGGCGAAATTATTGATTTTGAAGACACCGGATTCCCTGTGGTTGAGCTATTAGATAAAACTATAATTACTGCTACACCTGAGAAATGGTCTGTTGATGATGAAGCTGGAAATTCTTTAGCATGGTTTAATCAAATACCACTTCGATTGGCCTGGGCTATTACTATTCACAAAAGCCAAGGTATGACGCTCGATTGTGCGGAGGTAGACTTGTCTGCTACTTTTGAATCAGGACAAGGTTATGTTGCTTTATCGCGTTTGAAAGCACTCAAATCACTTAAATTATTAGGGTTTAATGAGAAGGCTTTGCAGGTTGACCAATTAGCTATGAAGGCTGACCTTCGTTTTCAAGTTCTATCTAACGAAAACGAACAGTTAAATAGTCATCAACTAGATGAAGAACGTAAGGCGTTTATAAAAAAATCAGGTGGTCGCTCCTTAAAAAAACTTTAGAGTACTTCTATTAAGTGTATGTCAAAAATCAATACCGCATTAGCCGGAACGGAACCTCTTCCATCTGGTCCGTATGCCAACCCAGAAGGAATAAGGAGAGTTCCTCTACCGCCTTCTTTAAACAATGGAATTCCTTTAGTCCACCCTTGGATTACTTGCTGCAAATTGAATTCGATTCCCGTAGGATCGCTTTCATCAAAAACGCCATTATTGGTGTAGTAACCTTTGTAAGCAACAAGTACATCGTCGTTTTCAACAGGCTGAGCTCCATTTCCAACTTCTGTCTTAAAGTAAAAGATTCCATCGGCAGTTTCCTCTGCTTCTAAATCGTTTTGATTAAGATAATCTAGAATTATATTCCTGTCAATTCTCGCTTGTTCTTCCGGACTCGTTTTTTTACAGGCTGCAAAAAAAGCACCTAGAATTAAAAATCCAATTATCAATCGCATAGCATAGTTTTTAACAAATATAATAGAATCCAAACTAAACGTGTAACCTTACTTGTAAAACAAATCAATTTGGTTAATTGAGATACTTTTTTTTGTTTTATGAATTAATAGCTTAAATTTGTGCTTCCTTAAACAAAGGTTAAAACATAATTATTAGATAGGATGACAAACATCTTTATTGCCAATTTAGACTTTGGCATTACATCAGAAGACTTAAAAACTACTTTTTCTCAGTTCGGAACCGTTTCTTACGCCCACGTTGTGTATGATAATAAAACAAGAAAATCTAAAGGATTTGGCTACGTTGAAATGGATGATACAGATGCAGCCATCGCTGCAATTGAAGCTTTAAACGGAGTAGAAGTAAATGGCAGAGCGTTAGATGTGAAGATTGCATCTCCTAAAGGATCTCGACCAAAAAATACAGGAGAAGGTAAGCCGGAAGCTAAAAAATTTGAACGTAAACCTTTTAAGCCAAAAGGATCGCGAGTTTTCGATGCTCCAAGAAGTTCAAGTGAAGACGAAACCCCGAAACGTGTAATGCGACCAAGACGAACAAAAGATTAAACAAATAAAGAAAAGCGAAGTTTTTACTTCGCTTTTTTTGTAACCTAAAATTCACTATTACATTACTCCTTTTGTTTAAGATTTTCAAACAACGCCGGATTTAAATACTCAAAGTGATCTAATTTACCTTTGATAAATATCACAAGCTCATAATCCGTAGCCGTTTTTAAGAAAGCTTCATCTATATTTAAGAAATTAATAAACTCCTCAAAGTTTTCTTCTTGTAATACTACCACATCTTGGGATACATATATACGCAACAACTCTTTAAGTACCGCCGTTATATTATCCTGATATTCCATCGCTGCAACCAATCTTTTTGATTTAGCTGTCTTTGAAAAACGCTCGTAAAGCGCAGTAATTGGACTCTGAATTATATTAACTCCCTTAACCGTTCTGGTTTCTCGCATACTTAGTTCTTCACGCTCTTCTTTAATTTTTTTTAACGATTTCTGAGGATAAATTATGACTGTTTCTTGTTCTTGAACGATACTTTCAATATATACATTTGTAGAAAACTGACAATTACTATCTGCCTTTACAATAAAAAGCGATTTATAATAACCCTCTACTGAAAGTGCAATTGTATCACCCTCGTTTGCATAAGTACTAAACCTACCGCTAGGCCTACCAAAAACCCCACGCTTTGTAGAAGTATTCACGACCATTAAATTATAAAAACCTTTATTCTGCAAGGTGTCTATAACACTTCCTTTTACTAGAACATTATCGCACGATTGGCTCTTTAGAAAAGGTGTAAAGTAGATAAGCAAAAAAAGAAGAAACACATATTTCATAAGTCTAAAATACATTTAAAAACTTGGTGGAGAATTAAAAATTTGTTAAAGGTAAAAATAACAACAGATTTTAGATTTGTAACGAAACGTAAAGTATGGCAATCTACATTTGTCATTCAAGGTAAAACATAATGTTTACATTTCTATACTAAATCCTATTTTAATCGCTACATATGTTATAGCGTATTTTCAATTCTGTAAATTCCATTAAAATTAAATTAATATTACAAAGCTTATTATCTTTGCACTATGAAAAGAGTGGTAGTTGGACTTTCTGGTGGAGTAGATTCGAGCGTAACAGCACATCTTCTTATTAAACAAGGATACGAAGTAATTGGTATGTTTATGAAAAACTGGCACGACGAGAGTGTTACTCTTTCTGATGAATGCCCGTGGATTGACGACTCAAACGATGCTTTACTTATTGCAAATCAACTTGGAATACCTTTTCAAGTAATCGACTTATCTAAAGAGTACAAAACACGCATTGTTGATTACATGTTTGACGAATATGAATCTGGCAGAACACCGAACCCTGACGTTTTATGTAACAGAGAAATTAAATTTGATGTTTTCTTGAAAGCAGCAGAAGAATTAGGTGCTGATTTTGTAGCAACCGGACACTACTGTCAAAAAATAAAACATGAAGATGGTTCTTATGGATTACTTGCAGGAAAGGATGGAAATAAAGATCAATCTTACTTTCTATGTCAATTAAGTCAAGCACAATTGTCTAAAGCGCTTTTTCCTATTGGGCATTTAAAAAAACCGCAAGTTAGAGAAATTGCATTAGCCCAAGATTTAGTTACGGCGAATAAAAAAGACTCGCAAGGACTCTGTTTTGTTGGTAAAATATCACTGCCTGACTTTCTTCAACAAAAACTTAAAGTAAAGAAAGGCAATGTGTTAGAAGTAAGTCAGGAACACTTTCAAAAACAAGTGCATTACTCCATTCCCTCAACTTTTAAAAATGTAATTGCATTAGCACAGCCATATACATTCGAAAAAGCCGAAACACTTACTGTTGCAGAACACCAAGGTGCTCATTTTTATACTATCGGACAACGAAAAGGTTTACATATTGGTGGTAGGCCATTACCTTCTTTCGTTTTAGCAACCGACACTGAAAATAACATAGTCTATTCAGGTCAAGATTCCGAGCATCCGCTACTTAATAGACATGCACTCTTTGTAAACTCGAACGAAATACACTGGATAAATGAAAAATTTGCTTTAGGAATAGATGATGAGTTAGAAGTACTGTGCAGAGTGCGTTATAGACAGAAGCTACAAAAGGCAAGAATATTGAGAAAAGCAGAAGGAATGTACGTCTATTTTTATGAGAAACAGCGCGGTATTACGCCTGGTCAATTCTGCGCTTGGTATTTGAAAGAAGAACTAATTGGCTCAGGAGTTATACAGCATTAGTCGTAAGTTCTTCAAAAGTATTATCGTCATAAAAAACAACAATACGCTTAATTCGTTTAACCTTACTTTCGTCCTTCTTGTGCTGCTCAGACTTTCCATAAGGTTGAACCGGTTCTTCTTTAACAGTCGTATTCACTTTATCACTAGAGAAATCGAGCTTATCCTCCACCTTTGATCTTCCTGTAATTAACCAATCACCATTAACTCTAGGAAACTCTTTTAATGTTTTTTGAATAAAATCTAAACTAGGCTTATTTCTTCCTGTTAGTATATGCGATACCGATGAACGTTGAACCCCTACTCGATCTGCAAAACTGCTCGCATTTAGGTTGTTCATTTTCATAATCATTTTTAACCTCTCTTGTAAAGAATTCATTTTAATACATTTGTAACAAATATAAGTACATAAATGAATTATATATAAATACATTTGTATATATTTTACTTTTAACTGTAATACACATTTGTAATTATAAAATGTATATATTTAAATTGAGAAGTAAATCAATAAAAAAAAGCACTCATATTTGAGTGCTTTGGATACATATGTATATAAATTGTAAATTTTAGCTTATGCTCGTTTTAGTTAGCAGAAAATGAAAAGAAGATTGAACTTTTCTGAGGCTCTTTTACGGATTCTCCTTGTAAAACCAGATCTTTAAGATTGGCAACTTCAAAAATACTTAATTCACTCTTCATACCTAATTGATAGTGCATTTCAAGCTTTTGCTTAGCTAGCGTTAATTTATTTTTTACCATGTTACTTTCAATTAAAAACATACCTTTTTGTTTTTGATATGTAGGTGTACGTCACATAATTAACTAAGTTTCAAAAAATTAAATTTTATCACATTTCTAATCTTAATTTCAGTATAAACTCTTTAAGATACATAACTCAACTCTATGTAATTCAATAACTTAAGGTGTATACCTGTTGATTACATTTTTTTTCATTTTTTTCTTGTTTTGCGCTACATGTGCTAAGCATATTAAAACTAAGTAGATAGGAAGTAAAATCATTTTTACCAATCGCTTAAGTCTTCGTTTGAGTTTTATTTTTCTTTGTTCGTATTTAGGTTGTGTATTTTGTTTTTCTTCTTCTATTGAAAAAAAGCGATGCGCTCTTTTGGTTAAAACATTTATAAATCCATTTTTCTTTATGTTGCTCCATTTAAAATCTGAGAGACCAACAAGCGTGGAGGATAGATTTTTTTTAAGCAGTTGTAGCGCACTTAAGAAGGTATACAAAAATTGTTTACTTAATTTATTAAGGTCGTTTCTTAATATTTCTAAAACTTCTCTTTCTTCTGTTGTTAATTGATACAGCATAATCATCTTATTTATTGACAATGCAAAGGTGACAGAAGTAATTCGGTCTTTTTTATTTATTAAGTTGTAGAATTAAATTTAGGCAAATATTTAATTTACTTAATAATTTTACTTAATTATTAAGTAGTTCTTAATATCTTTGTTTAATATGCGTCTGTCGGCTACATATCATCCTATCGTTTTTCTTATAAAAAAATTAAGAGATATTTATCCAAATGCGCTTTCTATTGGTGGTGTGTATTCCGAAAAGGACACTACCGTTTTTCTCTCTAACACAGATCGTGTTATTCTCTCTGATACCGATAAATTACGCGTGAGTAAGTTACGACAGTCAGAAATGGCGGTTCGATGGCTGGATGAAGCTTTTTTATTTGATAGTAAAAGTTGGCACAATGGTGGGCAAAAAAACATTTCAGATGAAACTGAGAATCGCTGTTTGTTAATGCGTCTACCTTCTCAGACTTCTATTGGTGATCTTTTATTTATTTCTTTTCCAAAACAAGTTTCTTTGTTTAATAAATGGAATGATTTTCAAAGTATAACTGCTTCTGAAAAGTATTTATTAGGCGAATTAATATCTCAATCTATTCGATTCGATTACGAGCAACTTAAAAAAGAACAAGCTATTCTTCGCGATATTTCTCTTGTACAGAAAAAGCAGTATGCTGAAAAACATAAACTAAATAACGATTATACACAACTAGAGCAAGTATATTTAGAAATGGTTGAGGCTCTTGTTTTTAGCGATCTAAAAGAGATGGAGCAAGTTTTAAATGTTGAATTTTTGCTTACAAGGCCTTTCTTATCAGTTTTGGCAAACATGAAGTTAAGCGCTTCTGAATTGAAGAAAACGTTGCGTCAATCGCTTGACTTGGCCTTTAGTATGAATTTCGGAAATTCACAAATAGAACTTTCACCTGTTTATATACAGTTAGACAAAACATCAGATACCGTAAATAAAGTGGTAGATAAAGCTGAAGTTCTGCTAAATAATTATGAGATGAGTGCTAAAAAGTGTATTATGTTAGGTGTTAAAATTAATGGTAAAAATATTGCCGAACATTTAGAAACACCTGTTAGTCCGCCAGCAATTAATTTTGCGATTCGTTCTAACGCAAATCGAATCCAATATTTATTACGCCAATATCCAGAGAAATGGTCGCTAATTAAAACAGGATTAAAAACCTTACAACAGTTTGATTTTAAAAGTAACAGAATTGCTTAAACCGACGTACATTTAAAATTACATAGTACATTTGCTGTTAATGAAGCTACTTTTTTCTTTTTTGACTTATCTGTTGCTTTTTTGTTATTTGCTTGGAGCAGGTTTAGAAATAGCCAGAGGTGAATACATCCTTTTCAATAGTGCTAAATTGGTTCTACTTTTATTCACTTTTTTGACACTTATTTTCCCAGTATTTTTCAAACGAAGCGTTGCTATTACAATTATTGCGCTTGGAGGATTAGCTACTCTACCAATTTCTGAAGTGTTAAACTCAAATACTGGTGTTTTGTTTGTTGATAGTTTAGAGCATGCTTTACTACTAACATTGCCATTTATCGTATACCTACTAAAAAGTAATAACCTAAATCCATCACGCGGTTTAAATATTGTTAGAATAGCCTTTGGCATCACTTTTATTGGTCATGCTATTTATTCAAGTGGATTAATAGTAGAACCCACACAATTCATTTTTATATTATCTACGTTATTTCCTGAGTCGGAAACCTTAAATCAAATCTTACTTTATTTAATATTCGTTTCTGATTTAATTGTAGGTATTGGTTTAATCGTTCGGTTCTCTGAGTGGAATTTCCTTTTGTATTACACATTAGGCTGGGTACTTATAGCAACTACTGTAAGAGCTCTCGTTTTTTTCCCTCAGGAAATAAATACATTTGAACTGCTTTCTTTTTTTAGTAAGATGCCGTGGCGAATAATATATATACTCGTACCGTGGTTTTTGATCAAAAAAAATAGAACGATATAGCTATCGTTCTATTTAATTTTTTTAATTAGACTTATTTTATTCTGTCCAACCAATTCCAACCTTCACACCTAATTTGAATTGAAAAACATTAGAATTAAAGCTGTTTTTAACCAAACTTGTTTCAAATATTTCTGTTTCCGGATTATATATTTCACTGATAAAAAAGTTATTTTCTCTTAGCATAGCTAAACCAAATCCAGCGTAATAATCAATAGAGAATGACTTTGCTAACCACGACTGCATCCCAATATTAAAAGTGAAAAAACCACGTTGTCTGTTGAAATCTTCACTTTCAAGGCCTGGATAAAAGTTATCATCTGGGTTAAAGCGACTATTATATATTTTCCAACCTACTACTGGCGAAACATATAATCGATTCAAAGCCGGTGTATCGTCTAAGGGATAAAATCTATACCCTAATTCTGCAACCATGCCCAATCTTCCTTCAGATACAAACGAAAAACCGTTGAAGGCTCTAAAAGAAGACAGCCCGTCTAAAGTTGGACCAAGAGATACCTCTAAAGAGGTTTTCTGAGATAAAACACGCTCAAAACTAAATTTAACTTCGCCGGTTATGGTTTGTAAAGGATCGTATTTTAAAACATTCATATGTTCAACCGTACGATCCGTATTTATTCTGTTTTTTTTGGTCTTTTTGTCTTTCAACACATAAACCGTTTCCTGAGCGTTAACAAAAGAAAATGCAAACAGCACTAGGAATATAGATAAAATGGATTTTTTCATTTCAACATTTTTTTTAATAAAGATACATATTTTAACGAATACCATGCTATAACTCAAAATTTTGATATTTATTGTTTTTTAAAGATTTACCTAAGTAAAAATCAATCCTGCCTAAATTCAAACCAGCCCAACCTACTTGATTGATTAAAACCGTCTGTTCAACTTTATTTCTTACTGCAATAGGTTCGTTTAAAAAAGTATGCGTATGTCCACCAATAATTAAATCAATATCCATCGTTTCTTTTGCTAAAACAAGATCAGAAACTTTATTAGAATCGTAACTATATCCGAGGTGTGACAAACAAATAACTAAATCGCACTTCATTTCTTTTCTTAAAAACGCAGCAGTTTCATTCGCCTTTCTTATTGGGTTTGCATAAAGTACATCTTGGCACAAGTCTTTAGAAACTAGTCCTTCTAACTCTACACCAACCCCAAAAACACCTACTTTAAATTTCCCTTTATTGAATACCTGATATTTACTAATCTCATTGTTGAGTGGAGTATTCGAAAAATCATAATTAACGTTTACAAAGGGGAAGTTAGCCTGTTTTTTAGCTTTTAAAAAACCATCCATACCGCCATCAAAATCATGATTACCTAAAGTTGCACAGTCGTAACCAAGTTCACTCATCAACTTCATCTCTAACACGCCACCGTATTTATTAAAATAAGGTGTACCTTGAAAAATATCTCCGGCATCCAATAATAAAACATGAGCACTTTCTTTTCTTATTTTTTCAATAATAGAAAAGCGCTTAGCTACTCCACCTCTCCCTGGATACTTGCTATGTGATGCATCAAAGGCATCTATGTTTGAATGTGTATCGTTGGTGTGTAAAATAGTAATTACATCAGAATCTTCAGTATTTTGATCTGAAAATGAAAAAAGTGAAGGGACTACAACTAGTCCTGCTCCTCCAATTACACTACTTTTTACAAACTTTCTTCTATTCATTTCTAAAATTTAAACGTTCTTCGCTGTAGTCGTTAGGTTGTAAGGTCTTGTTTGCTTTCACATATTGGATAATAACATCACGAAGTAAAGCATCTGTATTTATGCGTTGATCACTGCTACTCATAAAAGTCATATTATCTCCACCATTGGCTAAGTAGTCTGTTGTAACAACAAATACATACTCTGGCAGCTCGTTTGGCTGGCAGTCTACAATTTTAAATAGACCATCTCCATATTGTAAACCAGCTACAGGTTCCCCTTTTCTATCCTCTAAGTAGCTAAAAATTTCCTTTAACACTTCTCCTTTGAAGCGTAAAACAACAATTGTGTTATCAAAAGGCATTAATTTAAAAATATCGCCAATGCTTACTTTCCCCTCTGAAATTGGACTGCGTAAACCACCATTATTCAAAATAGAAATAACCGGTATATCGGTGTCTAACTTAATTTGATTAAGTGCATATTCCCTTGTGATTTCAGCAACTAAATTACCCAATTCACCTGCTGGTCGAGCTTTAAAAAAGTTGCCCTTAGCATAACCAATCACTTCATCCATTTCTTCTTTTAGAGAATCGCTATATGGCGCAATTATGGCTGAAATTTCAGCATTCTCCACAAACGTAGAATCAACCTCTATTTGAGCGTATTTAATTTTTTCTATTTTATAAGAAGAGCAGGCCATACAGCCTGCTCCTATCAAAAATGTGAGTATAAAATACTTGATCATTTTACTACTTTATTACAACTCTTTTAGTTGTGTTACCTAAGTCAGTTTCTACTTGTATGATGTAGGTACCTGCTCCTAATTCTGAACCACTTATTACAACTTTTTCAGCATCAATCTGCTGAGCTTGTTCAACAACTTGCCCTTGTAAATTTAAAACCTTATAGCCTTTTAGTTTTAAGCCGTTTACCTGAATATAAACATCATCAGAAGATGGGTTTGGAAAAACAACTAAATCATTTTCAACAATTTCAGGACTTAAACCTAAGGTTCCGCAACCTGTTGGTATATAGTTCATAGTATTAAAATTAATGTAGCAAGCATAGTTTGCACTATCAACGAAAGGATTTCTATTGTCCTGAACACTATAAATATATTCATGTCTTGCTATTTCATAATCATCAGGCGCATCGGCAAAGTGCCAGTTTTTCAATACCTGCTCATCTTGGTTAGAAGGAATTGACCAATCGTTACCATTTATACCTTCGTATGCCGTAGCCATATAGAAAATTGCACGTGCTGCATTTCCTTTCTGTGCGTCTCTTGGTTCGTACACCAATGATCCACCAGGTACAATCTCACCTACAGATCCTTCTAAGTAATTAAATACAGTATTTCCTGTAATTTCTCCTAAAGGTAAGTTACTTCTTGGTGAATTTGCTTGTTGCAAGTTTGTGGGATATAAATTGTGTTGATCAGAATATTGAGGTAAGTCTTCTGAATTTCCAGCTGTAAAAGTAGGCATCCATGAATGTGCGTAAGTATGCTCTCTTGAATAGCCTGTTTGTGTCCAATCAAAAGCACCACTAAAAATTAAGTTTTCTCCAGTATACGCGCATGTAACAACAGATCTATTTTCTGTAGTATCACGAATTTCAAAGTCTTCCATTACCGTATTCTTATATAAAAAATAAGTAATGTAGTTATGAGGGTTAATTAATGCGGTAAGATCAGAAATAAGGTTGGGGTTATTCTCTGCGTTGATTCCAGCATAGTAATTTCCAATGTTTGATCCTGAACTTATTACATTCCCAAATAAAGGTGCAGAGGTATTATAGTTTGTAAACGTAGAACTTCCGCTAAACGGATAAACAGCATAATGGTAATCTCTATTTGCTCTTACTCCTCTTGGTACAAATCCTGTTCCTGCTCCTACGTAAGCTACAACAGCGTCATTAATTATATCTCCCTTTTGATATTCTACACCATCAACTGGATTTGCTACTGGAGCAGATCCTAATTTGTATATAACAAGGTATTTCTCTGCGTCTAAACTTGCCGTATACGAACCTGTAAGTGTATACGCTTCTACATTTGAGAAGGTAAGATTTGTAGGTAAACTTGAAGGCTCAGTTGCTAAACCATCTAATCCAACTGCATACAAGTTAATTTCAAATGGGTTTTCATCGGCATCATCATTTCCTATTACCAATGTAGCTAATTTTGTACCGTTACCAGATGGTGTAAAAGTTAAGGTGTAGTTATTTGTTCCATTCGCTGCAACTGTTCCTGTTGTTAGAGAAGTTGTAAACTCGGCTGCATTTGGTCCAGTAAGGTTTACAGAACTTATAGTTAAAGGATTGATTCCTAAATTCTGGATTTGAAAATTTGTAGTGGTTGTTGTTCCTACTACATATTCATCTCCCGTAAATAGATTGTTTCCTTCAAAGTTGACAACTATTTCTTTATCTGGCGGAGAATAGGTAAATATATCCGCTGTTGTTCTAGGAAGAATTTGGTACGTTCCGTTAAATTGAGATAATAGTCCAACTACAGTTTGTGGTCCAGTAGGTATTGCACTGCCATTTATATTTGAGTTTGGGTTAATTCTCAAATCAACCGTATTTGAACCATCTGTACAAGGATAATTTGTTCCTGAACCACTTACTGTGAAATTTCCTCCAGCTCCCGGAAAAGTTACATTATCGATTTGAATTAATCGTCCTTCTATATTTGGTCCCAAGTTAGCTATACCTACTAATAGAGGTGCAATTTGATTGGCTTGTCCGAAATTATTAACGGTGTTAATTGGAGAAATTTGAATCGCTCCACCAAACTGTGATAGCGGTCCTGTTATTTCTACAGAATCTCCAAGACTAATACCTGTTGTTTGAGAGGTGCTGTAAGCAGCTAGTCCTCCTGTGTTATCTTGGATGTATCGAATTGGTCCGAGTTCTGAACCGTTAGCAGCTACACCTTTAATGGTAATGATCTGCCCTTGACTAAAATTGGTTCTTGCATCATTAATATCGGTTTGTGCAATTGTAGTACCACCGATGAGTGCAATTCCTAAAATTATTAATTTTTTCATTTTCTATTTTTATATCTTATTTTAAAATTCGTAGGTCAAACTAAAGTTAAATCTAAACCCTTGTCCAAAAAATACTTGAGCACTATTTGCATCAAAATCTGATGTGTCATCTCTGTTGTTTCGAGCATCAGAAATATACATTGTATTAAGCGCGTTATTAATTCCTGTTCGTAATGCAAGTTGGTGTTTTCCAAATTTAAAATTATAGCCTGCAAAAACGTTCAACAATCCATAATTCGGCATTTGCCAAGACTCTCTACCTGCATTTTCTCCTTGTAAACTGAAAGGATCGAAATCTGCATAATAGTTAGCAAAATAGATGTATTGTGCTTTAATATATCCCGACTTTAAGAAGTTATACTTTAAAGATAGCGCTCCAGTTGTTTGAGCAGCATCTCCAACGTGTACTCCTCTAGCATCAAAGGATACGGTTGTGCCAAGCACCTCAACTGTTTCTTCCGATTGCCATGTCCAATCTCCTAAAGAAACCATACCTTCTAGGGTCAGTTGTTTTGAAATACGATATGCACCGTCAAATTCTATCCCCATGTGCAAGGCATCCATTCCGTCTATATTTACGCGTAAAAACTCTTGTGGATCATTTGGATCAGGTATACTTAAACCGAATGGAAAAGGCTTGTTCTTCCATTGTGTATGATATGCATTTACGTTGAAACTTAATTTTTTTGATCTATACCCGTAACCTGCCTCAAATGCAATGATTACTTCGTTTACGGTATTTTCAAAAAAGCGATTGTTATCCGTGTTAATAACGTTGTTAAACAAAGGCGTTCTGGACAGATATCCTGCATTCATAAACACGTTAGAGTTTTCGGTGAAGTTAAAGTTTGCTCCAGCTTTAAGTGTTCCTCCTGGTATTCTTTTCACTTCTGTTGTATTGTATGTCAGACCTTCACTGTTAGATGTGTAGGTTTGACCGTTATAATTAACGGTATCGTTAGCTCCAATCAACAATAAAGTATCACCTATTTCAAGTTGTCTTTTTTGAAAGTAGTCAATTCCTTGATAGCTATTTACAGCACCAGAAGCATTTGCAAAGGCTGTCCATCTTCCTTTTTCATACTCTATTTGTGCAAAAGAACCTAACCATTGTACTTTAGCTAATCTATCATTGTGCCATGGATTCCAACCTATCTTATCACCTACTCGATTCATAGGAGAAGCACTGTTTTGATTTTGAGTGTTTACAAAATAATCACCTCCTAATAAATCTGCTACTTCTACCCAATGAGCGCCTTCGTAGTATCTGTAGTCTATACCTCCTGCAGCCGTCCAAAAATCATTTATTTTCCAATCAAATTGACTCAACCCTCCTATCCAAAAATGGTTGTTGATAGAATTTGTAAGTATTTGGGAAGACTTCAGTAAAACTGGGTCGTAAGCAGGATCAGCTGTTGAAACAGTAGTTCCAAATAAACTAATTTGCTGATTGGCGGTATAAATACTATCCCAATCTATATACCCTTGATCATCTCTAATTAATGCACTTGCATTTCTAGCTCTTTGTCCACCTCCTCTACCAATAGATACATAAGCAATGTTAGACCACGCGAAATTCTTATTAATTTTCCAGAAATCTTTAAGGGTAATTTGTGGTTTGTGATAAAAATTCATTCGCTCACTTTTCACATTCCCATAATCTGCTTCTACACCGTTTTCCGCCGTTCCATGATGTTCGTTAAATCGAATTCCTCTATTATTTCCTGCAGTATCTGAAGCATTAATACCTAAATCTCTAGCAAATTGAGTATCCCAATACTCTACATTTTGAGAGTAAGAACGTTGTCCATGCTTTTGTGGTGCGCCAAAAACACTGAAAGAGGTTAAATGCTTTCCTGTTCTTTTTTGTACTTTTAAATAATAAAATGCACCTTGCGTAAAGAGTCCGTCTACCCAACCATCTCCTTGTTTATAAGATCCAGAAAACACGGCTCCCCAACCATTTTTTAATTTCCCACTGTTATAAGAAATGGAAGAGCGTAGAAAATTTCCAGTACCATATTCTTGTCTAAATTTTAAGCTTCTGTTACCTGCTGTTCCAGCTGTTAAAATATTCATTGTTCCTCCAACAGACGGTAAAGCTAACTTAGTTGCGCCTAAACCTCTTTGTACCTGTATTTGTTGTGTAATTTGATCTAAACCAAACCAATTACTCCAATAAACAGCCCCATTCTCCATGTCATTTACAGGCACACCGTCAATTAAAACACCAACGTTTCGCTGACTAAATCCGCGAATTGAAATTCTTGCATCTCCATCACCACCACCCGTTTGCGTAGCATGTACACCAGGAGTGGTGTTTAAAATCATGGGTAAATCTTGAGAGCCAAGTTCTTCGTTTAATTGTTTTGGTGAAATTGTAGATACAGCAACTGGTGTTTTTCTATCTTGTGCCAATTGGGCAATTACCTCAACTTCATCAAACTCTTGTGCATCTCCTAAAAATATATTTCTAGTTACTAAAGATTTATTTATATTAAATTCTAAATAAGTAGTGTCATAAGAAAACATGGTTACCCTAGCCAAGTATTTACCATAAGGTAAATTTTCTATTTGATAAGAACCATCTATTTCAGACTTCGTTCTGTACGCATCTGTTATGTAAACATACGCTCCAATAATTTCTTGATTTGTTTTACTATCTATAACTTTTCCTTTAATCATTCCTTTCTGCGCAAAAACCAGGAAAGGAAAAAACACGAGTAAACAGCTTATTAACTTCATTTTTTATAATAAAAAAAAGGAGTACCTAAGTACTCCTTTTAGCATTTTTAAACTTATTTAATCACTACTCTTTTTGTAGTAACAGAACCATTTGATGCTTCAATTCGCAAGAAATATAGTCCTTTATTCGCTGGTAATTGAACCGTATTAAATTTACCAACAGCTAATTGATTTACAACAGTTTGACCTAATCCATTTACAACTTCAATTGAAGAAATGTTTATGTTTGATTTTACATAAACAACACCATCTACTGACGGGTTTGGAAATACCGTAAAACGAACATCCTCAATATCCTGTGTAGATAACGGTGCACAATCACAAGCATGTTCACCTAATGAAGACCAATTTCCATCAACAATTGGATCTCCCGACTGAGCAAATAATGTATCACCATTTGCATCTAATCTTACAACAACTGGTGGAATTGAATCATATTCTGATAATGCATTGAAAAAAGAAACTTGGAAGTTCGTTTCTCCTTTTAAAATTGTAGATTTTCTAATTAAAGAATGATCTTTCGTTAATGCTACACCTTGACCTGTGTATGGGAAAGCAGAAGACCATGCATCTCCTGGATCTTCTCCAATCTTACCAAAAATATCTAAAACTTGCGCACCTGCTACGTTATCAAAAGAACCTTTACCTAAAACGATTGCATCGTTTCCATTAAAGTAAAAAGCACTAGATACTGCATATTCTGGTGTGTAAAACCCATCTGCTTTTGCTTGAAGAGAATCCCAAACAGGAGCATTTTGTCCCGTACCATTTGCATCTCTCTTATCTAAAACAGCTACGTAAGTTCCATACGCATCAACCGTACCTGTTAACTGAACAGACTGTGCAGCACCAGCGGTTGTAGAACCGTTTGAAAAACGAGCAACAAAATATTGCGATAAATCAATAGAAGCATTTGTTGGATTGTATATCTCCAATGCTTTATTATTACTCCATCCCTCTACGTACTCAGAGATAAATAAGTCAGAACAATCTTGCGCTGTTGTTCCAAACCCAGTTAATAAACCTACAAAAAGTAAAACTTTTTTCATACTTGTTATATTTGATGTTAAAATTTGCTGATTAATATGGACTTACTAACAAGCCTAAAGATAGATGGCCTATTCAATTGAATGTCGAGCATTAAATTTAAGTGCATTCTTTTTTTTCTGTCCTTCTATTCGTATATGGTTTCGAGTAAAATTGATTACTGTCTAGGATATCACACACGAATTTTCACAACAAAATTAAGTCATTTTAACCGCACAAAGGTTACTTAATTGTTAACAATTTCTTATTTCGTCTTCAAATGAATGTGAATAAAGTACATCGGCTACTGATCAAAAAAAAATATTTTAATTAATTATACAATACGAATAGATATTTTAAATTGAGTTTTAATCAAAACTAATTATCCTTATTTTCGCAAAAACAATCGTATATACAAGATGAAAAATTACCTCTCCATTTTATTGATATTGGTTTCATTTATTTCTATTGGACAAACCAATTCTGAGAAAAAAGAAATAACTGTAGAATCCATTTGGAAAGATTATACTTTTTACGGACAAGGAGTGTCTGGCTTTAGATCTATGAATGACGGTGAGCATTTTACAAAGTTCGAATCTGAGGGTAAATTAAAAAATATTGTCAAGTATAGTTTCACAGATAGCAAGGGTGTTGGAGAAATTCTTTTAGCAGGTAAAGATATAACTGTAGACGGTACACCTCTAAAAATTTCAAGCTATTTCTTTAATGTAGATGAAACTAAGTTATTACTCACAACAGAGCAAGAAAAGATTTACAGAAGAAGTTTCTCTGCCGTTTATTACTTATACGATTTTCAAAGCAAAAAACTTACTGCTTTAGATCAAGAACACAAACCACAAACTTTAGCAGAGTATTCACCAGATGGGAAAAAGGTTGCGTACATTCACAAGAACAATATTTATGTACGTGATTTGGAGAAAAACAAAATTAAGCAAATAACAAAGGATGGAGAAATAAACAAAACCATTAACGGCACAACTGATTGGGTGTACGAAGAAGAATTTGCAATAACGAAAGGCTTCGAATGGTCGCCCGATTCAAAATACATAGCATATTTAAAATTTGATGAAGCCGAAGTAAAAGAATACACGATCAAATATTACAACGCATTATATCCTGAATTATACACTTTTAAATATCCGAAAACTGGAGAAGACAATAGTATTGTTACTGCCCACATAGCTTGTGCAAAAACAGGAAAGTCTAAAAAAATAAATCTAGGTGAGTATGAGTACATTCCTCGTTTAAAGTGGAGTGCAACAGAAAACAAGTTAATGCTACTAACGTTGAATAGACATCAAAATCATTTAAAATACAACTGGGTTGATGCAACTAATAAAAAGTACGACAATACTATTGTTTATGAAGAGCTTGACAAAGCTTATGTAGAAATAGACGACAACCTTATTTTTTTAAGCGATGGAACTTCTTTCATCAGAACAAGTGAAAAAGATGGTTTTAATCATATCTACAAGATTGGTTTAGATGGCAGTTCTACACAAATAACAAAAGGAAATTGGGACGTAATTGAATTTAAAGGAATAAATGAAACCTCTAACACCATTTACTATACCTCTGCAGAAGAAGGATCTATTTATAAAGGGCTGTATGCTATACAATTAGACGGAACCAACAAAAGAAAACTGCACCAGAAAAAAGGATATAACGATGCAGACTTCAGCACTGGAATGAAGTATTATATAAATACGTGGACGAACGCAAATACACCAGAAGAAATTACTTTACACAACAGCGCAGGTAAACAACTAGAGGTTTTAGAAGATAATGAAATCTTCAAGATTGTTTTGGAACAGTATGATTTTCAACATAAAGAGTTTTTGACTATTGAAGGTCATGACGGCACGCCATTAAACGCTTGGATGATAAAGCCTAAAAACTTTGACCCAAATAAAAAATACCCCGTTTATTATAATGTGTATTGCGGACCAGGTAGTAACATGGTAAAAGACCAATTTGGAGGTGTAAACTTCGCTTATCATCAACTTTTAGCACAAGCTGGATATATAGTTTTTAGTGTAGATCCGCGCGGTACCATGTATAGAGGAGCAAATTTTAAAAAGGCTACTTATTTACAACTAGGTAAATTAGAGACGGAAGACTTAATTGCATCTGCAAAAGAACTCCAAACCTTATCATACGTAGATAAAGAACGTATTGGTATTATGGGTTGGAGTTATGGTGGATACATGACGTCTTTAGCAATGACAAAAGGAGCAGATATCTTTAAAATGGGGATTGCAGTTGCGCCGGTTACAAACTGGAGATACTACGATAATATTTACACAGAACGGTTTATGCGCACCCCGCAAGAAAACGCAGAAGGGTACGACGATAATTCTCCTATTAACCATGTAGATAAACTGAAAGGAAAGTACTTCTTAATTCATGGATCAGGTGACGACAATGTGCATTATCAAAACAGTATGGAAATGATAAATGCGTTAGTGAAAGCAGATAAAGACTTCGATTTATTTATTTACCCAAATAAAAACCATGGTATTTATGGTGGAAATACGCGTAATCATCTCTTTAGAATGATGTACGAATATACTTTAGATAACTTGTAAGATGTTTAAATTATCACTTTTTGCATTGCTCATCTTAGTGGGTTGCGCACAAACAAAACAGACTACTCTTCAAATAGAGTCGTTAGATGAACAACTTTCTCAAATCGAAAAGAACGATAGTACTATTGTTTGGCTCTCCTTTGAGAAAGGTGCAGAACTATCAAAATTTTCTAATAAAAATATGTTCATCGATATTTATACAGACTGGTGTGGGTGGTGCAAAAAAATGGATGCATCTACCTTTAAAAACGAAGCTGTTGTGAGTTATATGAACCAAAATTATATTGCTGTAAAATTAAATGCAGAACAGCAAGATACACTTCGTTTTAATAATACCAACTATACTTTCGTTAATTCTGGAAGAAGAGGTTACCATCAGTTGGCTGCTTTGCTTTTAGATGGACAAATGAGTTATCCTTCTTTTGCTATTTTAAGCAGTGACGGAAATAGAGTAAAGAAAATTGTAGGTTACCAATCTACTGAACAGTTAATTCCAGCTTTGTCTCTTAAAGAATAATTTTTAAAATAAGTGTAAGTTTTGAGCTTTTAGAAACCAATTTGTTTTATATCTTAGGCTCGATATTTTTTAGTATTAAAATTGAAATAGATAAGTAACAAATGAGCGAAGTAGCTAAATTAGAACTCGACGGAAAAGTTTATGAATTCCCAGTAGTAATTGGTTCAGAGAACGAAAAAGCAATCGATATCAAATCATTGCGAGGAACAACAGGATATATCACCTTAGATCCAGGTTTTAAAAATACGGGTTCTACACAAAGTGCAGTAACCTTTCTTGATGGAGAAAAAGGTATTTTAAGATATAGAGGTTATCCAATTGAGCAGTTAGCAGAACAAGCTTCATTTGTTGAAGTAGCTTATCTTGTTATTTACGGAGAATTACCAACTGCTAAGCAATTAGAAGATTTCAATACTTCTATTACAAAGCACACACTTGTTCATGAAGACATGAAGCAATTCTTTGAAGCTTATCCAGCAAAAGCGCATCCAATGGGTATTTTAGCTTCTATGGTTTGTTCTTTATCTACATTTTATCCAGAGTCGCAAGACCCTTCAAGACCAGCTGAGGCAGTTGATTTGACTGTTCATAGATTATTAGCAAAATTGCCTACATTGGCTGCTATGTCGTATAAAAATGCTATGCGTCATCCAATCATGTATCCTAAAAATGAATTGGGTTATTGTGAGAACTTCTTACACATGATGTTTGGAATGCCTACTGAAGAATACCAAGCGGATCCAGTAGTAGTTAGTGCGTTAAACAAATTATTAATTTTACATGCAGATCACGAGCAAAACTGCTCTGCTTCTACTGTAAGAATTGTAGGTTCTTCTCAAGCCAATTTGTATGCTTCTATATCAGCCGGTGTTTCTGCTTTGTGGGGACCATTACATGGAGGTGCAAACCAAGCTGTAATTGAAATGTTAACACAAATTCAAGAAGACGGAGGAGATTTAGAAAAATGGGTTGCTAAAGCAAAAGATAAAGAGGATTCTTTTAGATTAATGGGCTTTGGGCATAGAGTATATAAATCATTTGACCCACGTGCTACAATAATCAAAAAAGCATGTGATGACGTATTAGATAAATTAGGAATTGATGATCCAATTTTAGAAATCGCTAAAAAATTAGAGAAAGTAGCTTTAGAAGATGAGTACTTTGTGAAAAGAGGTTTATATCCTAATGTTGATTTCTATTCAGGTATTATTTACAGAGCTTTAGGAATTCCTACTGAAATGTTTACAGTAATGTTCGCTTTAGGGAGACTTCCAGGATGGATAGCACAATGGAAAGAAATGATTGAAAATAATGAACCAATTGGTAGACCAAGACAAGTATACACAGGTTCTACTGTTAGAGATTATGTAGATATCACAAAAAGATAAGTTCAAATTATTATTTGTATTAAAGTCCTAGTAAACTAGGACTTTTTTTGTTTCTAACATTTAAAAAGTTCAAAATCAATGCCTTATAAATAAATTAATAATTTTCGCTTCATACAGAAACCAAAAGAATTATTTAATTTTAATCAGATATTGGTTCTATGTATAAATTTGTTTCTTACTTCTACGCACTGTTCTTTTCATCAGTTGTCTTGTCCCAAACTCAAATCGAAATCAATAGCTTTGAACAAACCAACGCAGACACTTGGACCCCAATAACATTTTCAACTCCTCCTTGC
>Ga0209555_10000626_pt1 | contig 29474 bp, 47 predicted proteins | sample SaaInl85LU_5_DNA_FD_184643 | JGI IMG/M metagenome (GOLD analysis project Ga0209555, IMG submission 184643) | Marine microbial communities from expanding oxygen minimum zones in the Saanich Inlet - ESP_85LU_5_DNA (SPAdes) (version 2) | ecosystem: Environmental > Aquatic > Marine > Intertidal... | reverse complement strand
TTTCAAATTTATTCTCAAACTTGATTGTTTCATTTTCATAAATTTCTTTGAAGGCTGCAATAAATCCTTTTTCTAAAATACGTTTCTTGCCAGAAACATGTTTATTTCCAAATATAGTTTGAGAACTCTTAACGGCGTTAAAATACTCATTTGCTAAAAATATAGCAAATTCCTTTCTAGGATCTGCACTTCTAGATTCTAATTTTTTAGAGACGTTTTTAACAAATGTTGGCCATTGTGCTGGCATAATAGATATGTTTTATAGATTTATATATCTTATTTATTTCTTTGTTGATAATCTTCATGTGTACTACTTAATTTAGCAATTGTCATAGGGGTTGGTGCAGCTGGAGTACCAGAAGGACCTACTCCAGTTGGATGAAAATGAGTTTTATAATCATCTAATAAAGTTTGTAACCATTTTTCTAAGGAAACTCCACGAACTGCAGGTTCTGATTCATCAGCACCTCCCTCGCCAGTGTTACTTAAAAATATGTTACCTGAATCCAAGAATATTTTTTCAGTTGTAGAGATTTTAATAATGCCCTCTTCATCGATTTGAATCAGCGGTCTCTCTTTAGCGCCACTTCCTCGAGTAATTACCAGACCGTCTTCTGGCGAGTGATAGATTCTAACATTTCTTACAGAATCATAAACTAATGAAACAACATCCTGCGGTGCAGCCGAGGGATCTAAAATATCAGCCTTTAATGCTTTACTTTGATCTATTTGAAACCAATACTCTGGATGATAGATATTACCATTGTCAAATCTAACTGCAACAACAGTCCCAATATTTGGAATTGAATGAGAACCAACATGGTCGCGATTCATTGGAGTAGCCCATGGAATAGCATCAGATGGAAGGTCATCAAATTTACCAAACACCTTTACTCGACATCTCCCTAAATTAGAAGGGTCCGCATTATCTACGACCTCTCCAATCCAATGAGTGTCTCTTATTTTATTTTTTCCAGCTTCTTTCCCAATACTCATTATTCATCGTATATATTACCGAGTGATCTTTCAGCCGCCTTATCAAGAGCTGCTTTAGCACTTCCAGTTATTGGTACAGTATCATTAACATTTGCATAAATTGCCTTTCCTATAGTTCTAGACTGTTGGTTAACATCAGTCGCATTATCTGCACTTCTTAGTGCATTTTGAAAAATGTTTTCAAATGTTGGTATTCTATTAACAGTAGCATTACGGACTCTTTGAACTAAATCATTTTTCTTAGATTCTGCAAGATTTTTTAAATCCTCTTTAGCACCTGTAATTGCGCCGCCAATCTTATCTGTAATTTTATCTATGATAAAATCACCTAAATTATCAAAGCTTTCATTTTCAGAATCCGGTGCTGGAGATAGAAGATCAGTATTATACCTGCTAGTTATTATACCATTAAGAACCCTTGCTTGGATATTTTCCAGGTTCTCATATTTAATTGAAAGTTCTCCAGTTGCCATTTCAGGATTTTTTGAAAGGCTGGATAAAAAATCAGCGCCACTTGTCATATCAAATTCACAAAAAGTTAGTGCAAACATAAAAAACGGTCTAGAGTTCTGGCCAGATATTCCTGAATTTCCATTTTCAATATCGATAGACGGTTTAAAGTTATCTGGAAATCCGGTGATAGCTTCTTTGTTAAGTTTCTTTGGGATCCCATTTATTACTGGTTTTGAAATGTTTTTAATAGTTCGTATCTCAGTAACATATATCCACATTCTAAATTTACGTAAATTAGCAGGTACTATGTAGTTCCATTTGTTTTCATCAAATACTGCCTTCTTATACAAATGCATTAAACCAGCAGCGGTTAAGTTTATAGATTCTAACATTTGAATCTTTAAAACAGCATCATCTCCTCCCCAATAGGCATTGGTTGGATCGTATTTTTGAAGCCTTTCAAGACCTTCAAGAGTTTGCCAATACCATGGCATTACATTATTAATGGTTGCAAGAGTCTTTTTAAAGTTTTGTAAAGCCTCTAATCTTTCTAAATAATATGGGTCATCTGCTGCCAGGTTTTTTAAATAATCTTCAGTTGCTTGTGATAGTAACGGTGAATTATTTTTATCAAAAAAGTCAAATAGTAAAACAAACGACAAATAGGTCGGGTCCTGGTACGGATGTTTTGATAGTGATCCTTTCTTAAAGTCTTTTATGTTTTTAAAATCTGACATATATTATTTATCTTTTATTTATGAAGATACCGTCTCTTCATTTATATTGTTAATTCTACTTGGCCATTCTCTTCTTAACAGTGTAATCTTTTGAGCAACTGAAGGGTACTCTGATTTATATATGTATTGTATTGAACCAACAACATAATAACCGCTAAAAAATTCATCAGCAACTACAGTACCTGCCTGTGGTACGTCTTCAGTTGCATCATCAGACACATCAAACCCCTGTTCATTTTTCTTGTCTTTAATCACTTTATCAGCACCTATTTCATCTGCGCTCTCTTTAAATATAATCACAGGAATTTTTTGATACCTATGGATTGCTGGATTGATTGTTGCTAACTCAATCTCAAGTGTCATTTTTTTAAGTTCATCTAAATTTTGGTTATTATGCATTGCAGCAAATTCGTAATTTAAATGAATATTTGTGGTTTCAGGATCTGAGTTTTTTCTACCCATCCACTTAGATTTAACTTCCTTTAAATATCTATCTTCTCCTCTTCTACCCTTTAAAGGTTCTTCAATATCTTTCATATTTTTACTTGAGATTGGTTCGATATCAAAACTAACTAATCCTTCATCTGAATCATTTTCATAAAATTTAAGAGTTTGTTTATATCCATTTTTCTTTAAGTTAGAACCTGCATTATTTTTTAAAGAATACCCAGAAATATGTATACTTGTTCCCATGTATCTTCTATGATTCGATAAAAGTAGTGGATGCTTCATATTATTAGAATTATCTGTATCGACATCTAACGGTTGATCCGTCATATTAACATCTAATGCTGCTAGCGCATCTTCGAAGGTTTCTTCAGATTCCATTAGCTTATTCATATCAACATAATTAATATAATAGTAAGGGTCTATAGAGTATGTTTGAAAAGAATCATCACTAATATATGAATGTGTAACTAATTCATCTAACTTGTCATTAATTGAATCGTATGCTATAAACAAATTCATTTCGTCATCTGCTGAATCAATGTTTGTCGCTAATCCTAATTGAAGTTCATTTGCAATTGATTCAATATGATCTAATGAAGTCCCTTTACCATAAGATTTTGAAATATCGGCATAGAGCCCTGGTACCTTCATTCTGCCGGATATTGTGTATTTTATTCCCCTACCGCTAGGATCTTGGGGATTAGCAGTTGGTGAATTAACTCTAGTAATATCAAAATCAATTCTAATATCCTTATATGTTTCTTTTTGGCGCGCGCCTAATCTAAGATTAATAACATCACCATCTCTTGGGTATGTATCTGTCTTAAAAAGACCTAGACTATCTTCTAAAACTATATCAACTGTAGGTATTTTAGAATCAACTTTAAGGAGCATAGATCTAATATCCTCATCCGAGAATGTATAGTTATTAATCGATATTAATACATTATAACCTTTACTAGTATTTGCTTTTTCATTGCCTTCCTCTTCCCCAAAGGATGGAAATTGAACTTCATCCAATTTAATAGTAGGTTCTATTATTGTTAAAATGTGATTGTCTAAAGCAGCCATGTTATATTATAATTTTACCGTTACCTATAGTGATATTTGGTGCATCATCAGATTTTCTAATATTTGGTGGAAGTATTTCACTTGAACCATTAGGCTTAGATGCAGCCTTTCTTTGTAAATATTCAATTCTTTTTGCGTCTTTCTTACTAAGCCTTTTTGTGTTAATAAATTGATCTCTAATTGACAATTTATCTTCATCAACGTTGACTGATTTAAACAATTTAAACGGAATAATTTTTGTTGTTGCTGCCTCAGTTGAAGGGATTAATAAAACATCACCTACATTTATTGAAAAGGGATTTGATATTCCATTATATTTTAATATATAATCAGAGTATGCTGCCTCTCTATAATATTTTAAAGAGATTAAATCTATTCTACATATATCATCTTCAGTTACAATGTGCTCTGCAATGACTGGAACTTCGTTTACAAAAATTAATGATGGTTGAGTCATTCTAACCTTTCCATCAATTATTGGTTTTTCATATAAGCTTTTCATTATCCGTTTGCTAATTTTCTAAATTTGTTAACGTACTCATTTGGCTTTCTGTCTTTGTTACCATAGGCACTTGTGTCAGATGTGTCATTAATATCTGCAACATCATTTGGTTGAAGATAGAATCTTCCTCTTCCTGCATTAAACATACTTTCAATTTCACCTTTATCTCTTGGGCGCCCTGGTTTAAGTTTAATAGTTACAACCATTCTCTCTGGAAAATCCTGTACTCCGGTTCCTCCTTCAAATTGTATATCAGTACTTTGACAGCATAAATTTCCTACAACCATAATTGGATTTAACGGATTTCCAATAGTTACATGCCATTGTCCTGTAGGATCTCCTGTCAATAATGAATTAACTGCTTGACCACCCTGTGGCGTGTTAAATAATTTCATCAATTGTCCACCTACTAAATTATTAAGAAGCTTTGAATCTTTACCTTGTGTTAGGTTTTTTAAATCTTGACCAACTCCTTTAAACATACTTCCCATATCTTTCATTATTGACCCCATAAACCCTGCATAATCACCACTTTGTAATTTTTTAAGATCACCAAGAGGTCTACCAACACCTCCACCTCCAATATATCTAACGGCGCCTCCCCAAAATGGAGCTGTGTTTGAGGTAAGTGCTAATATATTTGCAAGTTGATCTAACATTAGAATTTTAGGATTAACATTACCAAAACTTCTCAATTCATATTCAAATTTAAGTGTAAATTCTTGTTCGAATGTTAAACCCTTTTCTCTAACTAAAACATCTTTAATAACGTTTAGTGGTCCAAATACATGGTTTGGATAGGTATTTTTAAATGCGTCATATCCTGCATTTTGTTCTCTTGAATTAGATTTTACTGCACCTCTTCCGGCAGATGCATTGGCTGCTGCACTAAGGAAGTTACTACCATTTACCATTGCTCCAAATTTACCAGAAGATGATTGACTCTTACCCTGTAATTCTTGTACTTCCGCCTGCGCTGGTTTCCAATTGAAGCCATGGCTAAATTTTAAAATATCTTCAAGTTTATTTCCAGAAGCTTCACTCATATATGTAATTGCTCTGGCAATATCAGGATGCGAGTTTTCAATCATATCGCCATCAGGGCCCAATATTTTTGGTGTAATAATATCATCTGTGATTGGAAATGCAAATCTCCTTAGCGTAATCATAAGGTTATTTGGTATTTTACCATAATATCTAACAAGTGCAAAATCCGAATAATCATATTTATAGGCTTTATTATGTTCTATACCCCCAGTAACCTCTATAATTTTAGTTGCAGTTGGATTAATTAAATCATTTTGTGGAATTTTAGAATATTTTCCGCTACCAACATTATATCCACCTGCTTCTCCATTTACTTGACTTCCTCTATAATTAACTAATGAAAATCTATTAAATACCGAGTAAGGTCTAGGGCCTTCAGTAACCTCATCACCATCATTTCCTGCTGCTGTTGATTTATAACCAACTGAGTCGACGTCTTTAATGTACATTGAAGACTTTGATGAATTTTTACTAGTTGTATATTCTTGAATTGGAGTAGATATTATTTTACCTTTAGGATCAGCTGCTACTTGGGTTGCACTAGAAACTAAAATGTTTTTAATATTTGACTTTTGGAAAGTATTTAAAACACCATCTGGACATTCTAAGTCAACAACAGACCAATCAACACCACTTTCATCTTTAATCTGTTTTGCTAATCTAGCATCTTCTGCACTTTGCACTTCAGCATCACCCGCAATACCTAAAGCATCTTTACCTGCTTTGATTATCCCTTTCCCAAGATTATTAGTAAAACTTCCGAATCCCATTCTCTGTAAATATATTTGTTTATGTATATATCTACATTAATTAACTATTCTAAATCGTCAAGTTCAATCGATTTTGGTTTGTACAATAGTTTATCAAAATAATCAGAACTACCATTAAATCTATCACCCAGAAATTTCTTTAAATGGGCCGCAAAAATTCCTTTGCTTTTATAGAAATACTTACCATTAGAATATGTGCTTCGATTTGATAATTCAAAAAGTTCTTTAAATTTCTTTTCTATTAAAAAATCTTGTATATTAGTATATAACTCACTAATTTCCTCATGTGTTCTGGCACACATAACAGAATCTACAACTAATAGATATAATTCCCAATTTGAATTAATTTGATCTTCTAATTCCTTTCTTGTTTTAAATCTCTTTCTAGAAAGATTAAATTTAGTGTAACCTCCTTGGAATGATTTATCATATTTCATGCCAAACATATATCTTTTAAGAAAGTCAAGATCGTCATAAAACCTAGTAATCCTGATCTGGTACCTTGGCATTTTATCATTAAACTCTACGTCGTGAATAAAAGCCCTAACAGGCATTAATACATTTGGAAATTTAGAATTAGTTATAAGGCAATGGATATGTTCACCCTTTGCAAAAATCTTATGTCTAATCATAGCTTATAAATTTAACACCACTGAATTGATCTAGCACCCCGGATTGAGGATAATCATCTCTTCCTATTATCACTAATGAAATATCAATAATTGATTCAGATTGTTCTGAGATATAACTTATAAAATTAAATACGGTAGATTCGTCTAGATTTTTAAATTGGTAGATTAAGATATTTTGTCTATCTTCTGATAAAAATCTTTTAATCTCAGACATAATGGTTAATCCAATAATAGAATCATTTGGTTCCTTATAGTAAGGATCTGCTTTTAGTAGTTTATTCTTAATAGAGACATGATCGATTACCTTAGTAGATTTTCGATCAATATCTCTAATAAACTTATTAAACTCTTTTTTTGAAGAACACCAAACGCATTCAACCCTTTGATTAATCATTTCTTTTTTATAACGCGCTCTTCAATTCTTCTAATTTAACTTGAAGTTCGCTTATTTTTTCTAAAGCCTCTTTTGGATTTGGTTTGTAATGCAGGCCCCAATCTGTAGAAATCTTTATTTGATCCCTACTCTTAGAATTACCAAAAGAAAGTCCGATATCTAGACAAATATCCTCTATGAATTTAATTTTATCTGATATTGTATCAAATTCATAAACTATTGTTGATTCGAACTTTTCACCAGCAGCATTGATATTATCGTCACATACTGTTTTAATGACGCCGTTGTCAGCTAATGTTATCTTAACTGTTTGCATTTAATCTAGATTTTAAAGATTCTTGAGCCTCTTTTTGAAGTTTTCTAGCATCTTTTTTATCTTTTCTATAAGTGTCTTTATCTTTAATTACAATTAACGACCAGGCCTCTTCTAACAATTTAATCTCAGAATCATTATAGCCTATTTCTTTCCAAGTTTCTTTTAGACTATTTAATTTAGTTTGTAATTGGTCACCGATAGAATCATTAACTCTATTTACATTCGCTTCATGTGCAGCCCTTCCATCCTCAGCCATTTTATTATACCAAGCCTTTCCTTGCTCAGAAAATCTTCCAAACATATTCTTGATTTTTAGATAACCTGCAGCTCTAAATTGACCTCTTCTTTGTTTTCTTGATATTGTGCTTCCTTTACTCATTGTAGTATTTGTTTATAAAATTAGTAATTTCTTCTGTTAAATATTCCTGTAACTTATTTATCTCGATTTTAGAGACAGCAACTTTTGCAATGGTATCAATTAATTCCTTTGGATCTTCATCTGAATTTTCAACCAACATGTTGTAGATATCCTTTGTTGGTATGTTTAAGTTTATTGAAGTCTCAAATTTTTCAATGTTCTTTTTTGAAAGTCTTTCAACCAATTGCTCAATTGCACTGGGCTGATTTTTTTCAGGTTCTTCAATTATATTTTGAGGTTGTATTGTTTTTTTATCAATAACATTTTGTTTTGGTTTATCAATACTTGGAAATGGTACAACACCGCCGATAACAGGTTCCATGAACTCATTTAAAACATTTTTAAAAATTTGACCGCCATTTTCAAAATAAATAAATTCGGAATCTTCACGCGACACTGTTTCTATCTTACCGAAATTATCTCCTTTTTTCCATTGAAACTGTTTTAGTTTTTCTTTAGTTTCTGACATTTTATTTATATTTTTATAATTATATTCATTTTTTGAAAAATGTTTCCTAATCAATCTCAGTGAACTCAGCCATCCCATCTTTATTGTATTTTTTACAAAAAGTATCAATAAAATCCGTACTATCACTAGACCCGATAAAAACATCCCTGTTTCTAACATATCTTATATAGAACCGGCTACTTCCATTCTCTTTTAAAAATTCTTTTAATTCTTCAACCTCTGGTAAATAGATTTTATTAATACTCATTCCATGCATTTACTTGGTTAACAATAATTCCTGCTTTTTTTAATAGTTCTACGCCGCTCATATCTCTATAATCTTCAGTGTAATATACAACCGATATACCGGCCTGTATGATTAATTTTGCACAATCAAAACAGGGGCAGGTTGTAGTATATAGGGTAGCTCTTTCGCAACTCATTGTTGATTTGGCAACTTTCATAATTGCGTTTGATTCAGCGTGTAGAACTTCACGCTTTGTAATTGCGTCTTTTTTAATACATCGTCCGTTTTCACAATCGTACCCATGATTTTCTATTAACTCTATTGCAGTATCTGGATTTTCATAATAGACTATATCATCCTCTTCGCATTTATTATCAAACTCGCGGGGAGTTCCATTATAACCGAATGATATTACTTGATTGTCTTTTACAATAACACAACCAACTTTACGTCGAGTTGCATAACTTAGTTTTGCAAATTGATACGCAACTTGCATGTATGTTACTTCTATCGGGATTCTAGGCATAAAAAAAGTCTATATATGTTTATTATATATAGACTTTTTAAAATGTTTAATCTGGTGATTATTCAATGTCTTCAACTCCAGCGTCTGGTGTTCCATATGACTCTTTGTATTCATTGCATTTTTTAGTGTATGCTTCAACCATTTGATTTAAACATGCTTCATAAGCTTCGCCAGACATGTCCTCTTTCATTTCACTAAGAGTATTTGCTGCGAGAGAAGCTACTAATGCAGCATTTTCAACCATATAAGTTTCAATTGTATGGTCATCATGTGCGTCGCTTTCCCAAACTTTAGCCTCCTCTTTTACTTTAGAATAACATGATTCTAACATTTCAGAGACAGGTACTGTTTCTTCTTCATCTGATTCTATTTCTTCAGATTCATTTGCTTGAACTTCTTCAGCCTCGTCTTCTACTTCTTCAGTACCTTTATTATCAGGAGTACCTAATTCTTCGATTTCTTTTTCGATTTCTTCAGTTCTATCCATTTCAGAGATATACTGCTCGAATGATTTTAATTTTGCCATTTGTAAATATTTTTTTTATTATATATCTTATTTATTGAGATTTTTCTAGCTTCCAACCTTTAATACTCTTCTTAGCATTAAAAATTATAAGTGCGTCTAAATCTTTTTGAAAATCTCTAGGGTCGTAGTCAACATAAATAGCACCAACAAAACCATTCTTAATTAAGAGTTTAGTACCTTCAAGTTTCATTACCTCTTCAGCCGAAGGATTGCTCACAATTGCAACTTCCCATTCTCTAGTATCTAATCCATTCTCTTGAAATAATTCTTGGATTCTATCTTCAAAGACATCACAAATCTTCCCGTTAATCTTAGCAGAATACTGATAAGCACCACCATTTGATATCATGTTAGTATACCATCCATCATCTGAATGTTCCTTTTCTAAGGCAAACCACATTGGCCTATTATTAAGAGCCTTGATAGGTTCTCCAGCAGCATGATATACTTTACCAGTTACTTTCTCATTTTTAATGTAAGGACTTTGATAGTTCTCTTCATTTATGAAATGCTCAAGAACATATGCACCTGCGGTTTTTTCACCATCTCGTAGCATTTTAGCTGCTCTTGAGTAACCATCTAAGATTTGGCCTTTATAAACTACAAGGTCATTATATAAATCATTTGGATCGACCTCATACTCATCATATCGCTCTTCGCCTGAATTATAATAATCCTTAAAGTCTTTGTCTTTTAGTAGGTCTTTAAGCTTGATTTGTTTAAGCTCCCAACCGTCATTTGGCTTAATAAATTTATTAATGAAATAATCTGGAACATCGCTTTCTTCTGGTGTAATATCCTCAATATATTGAGCTACCTCATCCCCTGTAAATGTACTGTTTTCATTAACAAATTCTTCAAATAATTTAACGCGTCTCATTAGTCAATTTTATTTTCATTTTTTTTTAGTTCCATCAGGTTGACTAAAATATCTTAATTTTTAGGAAATCTAACCATTGATTCCTTGGACTCATCCCTATATTCGTTTTTAACAAATCCAAATTCTTTATAGAATTTTTCTAATCTTGATGTGGAAGTGGCTCCAAAATCTTTAGATGGTGTTAAATAAATCTTTTTATTGTTTTTATCAGCATAATCTATTACCTTCTGCATCACTATTGATCCTATACCAGAACCTCTAGTCTCTTTAGGAACTATAATACGTGAAAGTTCTAACCATCTACCATTATCATAAAGATCTAATTTGATATTAAATTCATCTTCAAGATCTTGAAGGACATATGATTCATTCAAATATTTAAAGTTTGAAGGGAATAAATGTTTTTGTAGTTTTAGGGATTTAATTATGATTGCAAATATAACACCACCTGGCATTACTGCAATTGTTGTTAATCCAACTGTTTTTAATACGTCCTTTAATTGTTCTCCAACCTGCTCCTTTTCAAGATCAGTCATTTTTTGATTCTTAAACACATGGCCATACAAGATATTTAAAATCTCTGCAGTCTCTTTTCCCTCTTCCTTAAGAGCCATTAAGAATTTTTTAGCCTTTTTGCTAAAATCTTTAATAAGATTACTTTCATTAATCGACATTGATTCTCCTAATATTGGTGTGTTATCATGACCGCATTCGTGACAAATGTAGGTGTCATCTCCTCCATCTTCTAATCTCCAAGTCCATTTGCAATTATCGCAAACAACTCGATTAGCTGAGAATTCTTCAAATAACTGTATGCGTTTCATGACTTATATATCTTAATTTTAAGATCTGATGTCCCTGGAATAATTCGATGAATTACCCCCTCAGGAATTTTAATATATACACCCACAATCATTGGAGTCGGTAGTTCATTATCATATTGAAATCTCCAATCGGAATCTTCTAATACTTCTACCAACCTATCTTCAGGATCCATATGCCATTTAAATAGATGTGCAGGATAGCCTGGTTTAAATTCTCTGATAACTTCAGTTTCAGATATAATAGTTTCAATAAATGGTTTTGTGTTATCATCAATTTTACGGATCATCTCCTCCATTGACTCCTTTCCACATTTACAATCTCTACATTTACAGTCTGGATTTACCATGGCTGATCAGAATTAAGTCCTAGTTGCTTTCCAAAAAGTGTTGGTCCATAACATGCCCAGAACCCTGCTTTCATAGGATCCATTTTTTCAGCTTTATCACATCCATGTCTTGCCCAAAAATTAGCAGCACGTCCAGGATCATCATTCTTTACAGTAGTTGAAGGGTCTCCCCATTCAATTTTCTTAGCAACAATATTACCCTCTTTATCGGTTCTTCCACTATTACGGTAAACTATAAATTTAGCCTTACCACCTCGTTTAGGACTGTCAAGTTTAACTTTAATTTGATTTCCACCGCGTTCTTTATAAACAGCATCCTTACCGACTTCAAGGTTTTTAGCCATCCAACCAGAAGGACCTTTAAGAATAATATTACCCTTGTCCCAGTATTGTTTAACCTCTTCGAATAATTTACAATAAGCATCACTACCCAATCTAAACAAAGAATTTGTTAAATCCAAATCCTCATCGATATGTGCTTTTAATTCAGGAGAAACTCCTTGCCAGTCTTCAAATGTCTTTATAAATTTCATAAATTATATATCTATGATAAAACCATCTCTCTTAAATAGTCTTTATTATATTTAATTAGAGCCAATTCTTTTGCTTTGACTTCTAGTTCTATATCTAGATCCATTCCATATGTTTCAATCTTTTCATACAAATAATCAGCATGCGCTCTCATAATTGCAGTAGAATCTTCATGTAATTTTTTAGCAGAAGAGTAATGACATAATTGACGAATGCCTTTTGGCCATGTAGAAGCTGCAAGTTTTAGTGCTTCCTCTTCAGGCATTGAATCTTCATAACATCTATGGTGGTGGTAATCAAATGTGATTGGTGTTCCTATTTGTTTGTAGATTTCGTAAAGGTCGGTTACTGAATATTGAGCTGGTTTATCGTCATTTTCTAGGACTAGACGATTCTGTGCAGATTTACTAAGACGTTTGAAGTTATCTACAAATCTTTGCATAGCAGCCTCTTTATCTCCATATGAGCCACCTAAATGAATATTCATAGAATAGGTTTGGTCTTGAGGAAGACCCATTAAATCTAAGATTTGTGCATGTTTATCTAATTCATCAATTGTATTTTCTACAACTTGAGGATTTGGACTTGGAAGTACGCAAAACTGACCTGGATGAAATCCAATTCGTTGACCATTATCCATCGCAAGTTTACCTGCCCTTTCTAATAGACTTTTAATAGTATTAAAATTTGGAAGATCTTGTAGTTGATATTCAGACATCCATGGAAACATATTAGAGGACATCCTGTACAATTTAATACCTTGCTGATTATTCCATTTGATAATTTCAATCATATCCCTGAGATTAGCCTCTGCCAATTCTCCAGCGTATTTGATACCTTTTGCTTGAAAGGTTTTCTTAATCATAGAACGACCAATTTTAATTCCGCGCTCTTTTTCTAAGGTTAAATTTATGCAGCAATATCCGTAATTTGTAGCCATATTTTATTTTATTATAAGTAATTCTTTAATTTTGTTTAAAAATCTTTCAGCCTCTCCAGCCTCCTTTAACGTCATTACTTCAGTATCTTGAAATAAAATACCACCAGTGTTGATGTATATTATAGATCCTACTTGTTCAATACCATGAACTTCATATACTGTAGAGTCTTCGACACTAATAATATGCGAAGTATTGAGAATTCTATCCTTTCTTTCTTGAAAAGAAATCATCACCTAATCCCATTGTTTTTCATAGGTATACCGATGATCTGTGCTTGCGCAATCTCTCATACCTTCGATTATTAATTGATCCATTTCAGTACCGCTTAAAGAATCAATAAAAGCCAAGATATATCCTTCGATAATTATTGAATCATTGGTTCTAAGTTCTTTTTCTGCCTCTTCAACTAGAGCACTAGCAATTGTTAAAGCAACTGTGTTATCGCTGGTAAATCTTGAACCTATATGATAATCATCATTTGTGGTAAACTTTTCTATAATTTCAGATTCATCAAATCGCATTCTAAATAGAGATATCGCAGTTTGAATTGAAGGAATTGAAGAATTAGCTACTGCTGTATTGGCAACCCCATTACATTTAATATTAGATACTTTCATAATTATTTTCTATTGTATTCGCCGTTATACTTAACTAATTGACCCATTCCTGGAAAGTTAACTTTATTTGAAACATCAACCAATGCTTTCTGACCTTTTACCAGGTTTTGAGCAAAAACCGCAGTTATGTATAAACTACCATCAATTATTTTGCTATTTTCTGCACTCACTTCTAATTTTTTTATCATTTGTTTTGTTTTAATTAATTATATGTAAATATAAATAAAAAACTGAGACTAAAAAAATCTCAGATGTTAAAGTTATGTTAAAGTTATTAACAATTAATATAGACTCTCATGAGCTGATTCTGAGATGAAACATCCGTCTTCATTTAAAAGATCTAATTCTTCGTCGGTCATTTCGCGACCATCATAATCAGCGGATTCAATGTATGCATCACAGAAATCTGGATAATCTTGCATATCAACTCCTCCAACTAAAACGTTACTAATTTTACTGTAGTCTAATTCTAATTTTGTCATAATGTTATATTTTAATGTTGTTATTTAATTACTATACAAATATAAACAAAAAAAGCCAAACAAAAAAATGTTTGGCTAATTATTTTCAAAAAGTTATTAACAATTTATTTCCAGAATAACTGGATCAATATTATACAGAATGCGAGGCATAAGCATATTATTGTTTTGGTGCTTAAAGACTCTCCCATTAAATAATAGGTTAGAAGAGAAAATGAAATCATACCCATAGCAAAAGCTATAAATCTGCCAGGCCATAATTGACCACCATAATATCCAGCAACTAATCTGGTAGCTATAATAAATAGATAGGATATTGTAGACCCTCCAATAAGTGCTAGGATCAATGGATTCTTTTTAAACCAGGGCCATACAAATTGACCATTAGTTTGAAACCATATCATTGACTGTCCTATTACAAATAGGATTATACCGAGTATTAAACTTCTCAAAACAGTGAAGCTGTTTCAGTTAGTAGATGTGAAATAAAGCTTGGTCGATGGTTTTCAGTTGGCCCAATTTCCTTAATTGCTTTGATGTGTGCTGCAGTGCCATATCCTTTATTAGAGTTCCATCCATATCCTGGAATCTTTTCATCCAATTCTTTCATCATCATATCCCTTTCAGTTTTAGCCAAAATACTTGCAGCTGCAATTGATGTATATTTATTGTCTCCACCGATTACAGTTTCAAATGGAATTCCTTCAAATCCATGGAATTGATCTCCATCAACTAAAATAAAATCAAAGTTATGATTCTTCTTAACCTCTAAGAGACACTGGTTCATACCTCTAAGTGTAGCTCTTAGGATGTTTGTTGATTCAATTTCATCGGGGTAAATGTGTTCTACGTGATATGCTAGTGCATTTTCAAGTACTATCTCTCTAGCCTCTTTTCTTTGCCCTTCATTTAAAAGTTTAGAATCTTTAATAAGTTGGTGCTGAAATCCAAAAGGCATTATACATGCTGCGACTGTGACAGGTCCTGCAAGGGCTCCTCGACCTGCTTCATCTAATCCAATTTCTATTGTAGTTTCTAATCCAGTGTAGCTAGATTTAAGGTAAATAAGTTTTGCTTCCATTTATAATTTTATATAGATATTATATAGATGGAAGCAAAATAGTTTCTTATTTTTCAGGATTATCAATTCTCCATTTACACCTATCAAAATGAGATTGTTTCATTGCAGAAATACCTCCTATCTTATTGCAGTGCGGACATTCCACCTTTTTCTGAGGTTTTGATAATTTCTGTCTAACATGATCTGGGCAAGGTCGACCTTTTTTCCAAGAATGCATTTTATCTTTTTGTTCTTGGGTCATATTTAATTTAGATAATGATTGTTTTGCTTTGACATCATCCGGCGTCTTTAGACCTTTGTTCCATGCTTTTCTGCCCTTAAGTGAATTAGAAATCTTATCTTTGGATTCTTGTGAATGCTTTTTATTTTTATGATATGTATTTCCAATAGCTCTCGCTCTTATTTTTTCCTTAAATTCAGCAGAGTGCTTGGTTCCTTTATTTGCCTTTGATATTTTATCTCGCGTTTCTTTGGAAAGTATTTTACCTTTGTGCGCATTTGACATTTTTTTCTTAGTTTCTTCAGATAAAATCGTACCGGTAATTGAAAATTTAGAAGATGTTGCGTTTGCCCTATTGTAAAATGATGGATTAGAACCTACATTAAATCGTTTATGTAATTTTATTTCTAGATTATGCGCATCTTCCCTGTTATTAAAAATACAAACAACAGTATATTTATATTTATGTGGGTTATTAATTTGATCTTCTATAAAATCTTTATCTTTACTTGAAGAATAATATTTTATTCCGATATCTAATGATGGTGCTGTATTTGTAGATCGATATCCATAATAGTGTTTATTATGAATCTTATTTGTTATTCGATACACATAATAGTATTTGTAGTTTTTCATAAATGTTGATATATTTGTAGTTATATTATATATCTTTTTATTTATGAAAAAAAGCCAAGTATAGAATTTCTTATGAAAATAACTACAAATTCAACATTCTATACTGGCTTTGTTTATATATTAAAGATTATTTTCATCCTTCCATTTATCATATATGCGCACTATATCCTGTAAAATTTTAGCTCTAACAATATCCTTTGTTGTGAATTCATGTACACCGACTCCATTTACCTTACTAAAAATTTTAATAAATTTATGAAATGACACTTTATCTTTGGCTATATCATATTGACTAATATCTCCGGTTATAAGCACTTTTGAATTTTTACCCATCCTTGTTATGAATAAAATTAAAGCATGCCATTGTGCATTTTGAGATTCATCTAAAATCATGAAAGCATTATCAAAGGTATCTCCTCTCATAAATGCTAGTGGTTTGAATTCTATTAATCCATAATGAATCAGGCTTTCAATTAATTCATTACCTGCGATTTTTTTAAAATTAGAAATATAGGATTGCATGTATGGGTCAATTTTATCTGCAATATCGCCAGGTAAGAATCCAAGCCTTTCTCCAGATTCTTGGATTGGCTTACATAAAATAATCTTTTTAACCTTTTTTTCGGCTAATAATAGTAGGGATGTGTAACATGCAGTAAATGTTTTTGAAGTTCCGGCAGGGCCTGAACAAAATGTGATTTGATTCTTTAGAATTTGTTGGACGTATTCTCTTTGATTGTTTCGTAAATTAACATGTTTAATATTGTCTTCTTTAACTGACATTCGTTTAACGCTAGGCGTTGGTTCTGAATTAGTCTTCTTCTGCATAAATTAGGGTATGTTTAGTCGCCTGCCATTATGACAAGTTCTTTTAATTTCTTGAGCGTTTCGCATTTTTCATACTCTTCAATCTCAATAAAGTATTCTAATAATAAGTCTATAAATTTACTTCTCTGACCAGTTCCGTGTGGAATATCTATTATATTAGATCCATCTCTAAAAACAACAAATCTATTTACAGTCTTTGTAAAATTCTTTGTTATTATATAGTAGCTAGATCTCATTAAAGAATCTTTGTCATCTCCACGATTATCCTCCATCTTGATTGTTATAATTTTAAAAACGATTATATTTCGTTTGATATTTTATATATTTAAAACCAGACCAAAGAAGGCTACCCTGGTTAAAAAAAATACTATATCATTATATTACATTTCTTGATTGGAGTCTTTGAGATTTTGGATATACTTGGCTTTTTGTAGTGATTTCCTATTGGTTATAGATGGCTTTTCAAATTCTTTATTCTCTCTTAATTTTTGAGCCTGTCCAGTTTTTCTAACTTTATTCTTAAAGATTTTAAGAGCCTTTTCTATATTGTTATTTTCAACCTTGATTATTAGCATTATATTCGTCTATTATTTTTTTTATTTCAGAACATTTTTCATATTCTTCTCTGTTCTTAAAAAAATTCAGTATTAAGTTAAGTCCATCAATTTTAGTTTCAATTGGACTATCTCCACTTAATGCACCGTGTTTTTTATTAATTATTGCATCATATATCATTTCCATCATAGTATCTTTAGAAGATTCTTGTAAATCTTTAATAAAACCTGGAGTATTGTCATAATCTTCAATTTCATCCATTGGATTCTTTTATATTTTTAAGTAGTTTGATTTGATCCTCGCTTAAATCTATTTTTTTAGTTCTAAGTTTAACCATCAAATTGCCATATTCTTCTGTACTATATATTGGCATTCCCTTACCAACTACTCTTAATAATTTAGAATCATGTGAACCTTGAGGAACCTTTATCTTAACCGTATTAATTTTTGTGTTAACCTCAAATTCACCACCTAATAAAATATCCCACCAATCTAAAGATATATCAACATAAATATCTGAGCCATTTACCACCAGATCTGGGTCAAATAGTGTATTAACTGTAACTATTACATCTCCACGAGGAGCCATTGAATTTATCGGGTGCTCTGCCCCACGTTCCCTTATTTTAAGTTTAGTTCCATTTAATATTCCTTTAGGTATATTTAGATTGAAACCACCTTGACCTACATTTATATGTCTTCTTGTACCATAGTAAACCTCCTCCATTGTAATGTTCAAGGAAACTCTAACATCAGGGCCTTTAGAGGTTTCATTGTAGATATTATTGAACATATCTGAAAAACTATCACTTTGATTAAACGCGCTTGACCAGGCCCTTTCAAATTCATGCTGCGCACTTGTTCTACCCATATTTTTAAGGTCATATGACCTTCTTAGTTTATCATCACTTAATGTTTCATATGCCTCTGCCAATTTTTTAAATTTAGAATCGTCTCCATCGTTTATATCTGGGTGATATTCTTTTGCAAGCTTTCTATAAGATTTTTTAATCTCTTCTTGTGTTGCAGTTTGAGATACATTTAAGGTATCGTAGTAGCTCATTATGATTTTTTAGGAGATTGTCTAGCCTTTTTATCTGATACTCTCTGTCTTGCGTCCTTTTTCACCTGCTCCATCAAGGCAGATTTAATTGCTTTAGATTCTGCAACTCTAGTTTTTTTAGCTATATTAATTTCCCTAGTCTGTGCGTTTTCCATTAAGGTTGCAATCTTCTCTAGAGCAGTTGCTATTCTTGCGATATGTATGTTATCTTCCATAATATTATAGTTCTTTATTATTATATTATATATTTGTAATTTGTTTAGGCAAAAAAAAGGGAACCATTAATGGTTCCCTCTACTTTAATTAGATTTTAACTATTCTAATTCTTTAATGCATTTTAAGATATTTGCGCATTTTTCATACTCTTCAAGATCTTGAAATAAATCCAACATTTGTTGCAGTGTTTGCTTGATTGGTTTAATATCCATGTTCATTCTAATCATAGCATCAACATCAATACCCTTTAAAATAATTGCATTGTAGTTTTCATTTGCTAATTTTAATTTAATTTCTTCTAGATCTTCTTGCATATTAGCCTCTTTAATTATGTCCATAATTTCATCACTGAAATCATCATCAAATTCAAAATCGTTAAAATTTTCCATGTTATGTGTTTTTTTAATTATATGTAAATATAAACATTTTATTTGATATAAAAAAATATTTTAACAATTATTTTTATTTAATTATTATTTTTTTAGCCTTTTTTTCTTTTTTATATTTAAAGGTTAACCTTAAAACACCTGCTTTCATTTCAGCAGAACATGTATTTGTATCAATATCTTCTATTAATTCAAAACTTCTTTCAAAAGAATCTAATGAATCACTTTCAAAACCATCAATAGTTTTAATAGTTAATTCAGTGTCTTGAATTGAAATTTCAAGATCTTCGCTCTCATACCCAGGAAGTTCTAATCTAATTAATACTCCATCTTCAGATCTTTCAATATACGGGATATTAGTATACTTTGTAATTGTTGATTTGAAAAGTGGGTGTACATTATTATAAATAATGTCATCCACTAATTTGTCTAAATTTCTACTTGTAAAAAACATAATTTAATTATTTAATTTTTAAGAGCATTATTGCTCAATATAGTTACTATAAAAACTATGCCAAAATCAATATAATGACACTTTGTCATATTTTATAAATTTAATATGACAGAATTTCCTAATATTAGCTCAATCTCAGCATGTGCTGAATTTGTTTTGACAGTGTTCTCATATTGAGCAGCTAACCCTGCATCTTTGTTGGCTTCACTAACTCTATTAGCATATTGTTTATAACGATCCATGACAAACTCACTGCCTAAGAACTTGTAGTGCAACAGCTTAAGTGGCTCTTTTTCAAACAAATGTAATAGATCAAACATTATTTTCCAATTACCCCACTGGTGTTCTTTATAAGGTCCATTAGGCCTCACATCTTCAGGAACAACATGGTAAATATATCCAGTATGTTTAAGTCTACCAATTTCAACCTCATGGCAACCTTCAACCCAATAAAAATCTTGGACCATATTTGGATTTAATAAGATAGGTTTTGAGTACCATGGTGAAGGTTCTCCAGTCCTAATAACATTGTATATTTGACTATCAGTTTCTGGGAAATAATGTGAAGCCATTTGGAATCCTGCTGGATAAAAAACTGCAGTCTTATTTAAATGTTCCTCTAAAAATTGAACTAAATTCGGGTGGTAAATAAATTCATCACAATCGCTAATAATTACATAATCGCAGTTTCCTCTAGCCTCTTTAATTGCCTCATGTTTTAAATTAAGATGCTTGTAATCATTAAATGTTCCCTCCGTAGAATAGGTTCTTATTTCTGTGTTTGGGTATGAGTTAATTATCTCATGAGACCTATCATCGGATTCGTTGTCAAAAAAGATTATTTTATCGCAGAATTGAGAATAATGCCTAAGATAAAAATCTAGCATCTTCTCTTCGTTCCATATAGTTACATAGGCCCAGATTTTCATGCTATTCTATAATATTTAAATTTGACATTCTAAGCATAACGTTCATAGTGGCTATTACATCGCCCTCACAATACTCTTTTATTTTTTCTAAATTACCTAACCAATATTGATCAGTTGTTTCAACAGCATGCATTATATCCTTTGGTGATGGAATATTAAGTCTCTCGCAAATTAAGTCAAGAGAAGCGCTGCCAATCCCACCAAATTTCCAAATATCATAAGTATCTAATATGCAGTTTTCCCATGGCTTTTTCTTTTGAAAATGAAACTGATGTGGAATTGCGAGCTGGTTAATTATCGATCTTTTAATAATGTATGGCATATCAAAATTCTTAACATTATGTCCAACCAATTGAACATTTGAATTTTTGTTAAAAACAGCCTGCATTGTTCCTAAGAATTCTCTTAAAATTTCAGCTTCATTATCTCCATAAAAAGATCTAACATGCGCTTTCACATTATCTGAATCTTCATCAAACTTAATTTGACCAATTGATATTACCCTAATTTTACCGAATTCAGGATAGAGTGCTGACATATGTCGATACATTTCAGCATCATCTTTTTCTAAATGATCCCCGCCTTTTTTAATTTGGAGGGCTTTTTTAGCCCAATGTTCTAAAGATTTAGGCCTAGCCTCTTCAAGCTCATTGTAATATTGAAATTCTGAAGTTGTTTCAATGTCGATAAATAGTAGATTTTTAAAGTCTTGTCTAGAGTACATATTAAAGTTTTTCTAAGATGTTATAAATACCGACTGGGTATTTTAAGTATTCTCCACGATCGTTTGGTGTATCATCGCTATTGTAAAACCAAAACCACGGATATCCATAAGTTTTAGTTAAACTTTCACTATGCCTGAAAAGTAACCCAGATTGTATAGATCCAGCAAATCGATAACTATATTTTTTACCGATTTTTGGATCTTTTACTTTTGCTATTTGATTTTCTTTTTTTGCCATATATTAATTAATCACATGTTAATCATTATTCTTGATAGATTATATTGGCAGCCATTTCTTCTGCACCATATCTTGGCTTTGCCCGAAGTGGAGCTCCTGGAAATTCTTCATATGCCCAATCTTTAAGACCAAGTTCTTCAAATCTATTCTTGATTTGCTCATTATAATAGTAGCCAATCGTGCGCACTCTTCTTTGAATATCTGCCCTAGCCATGTCATGTGTATTTTGGCCATTTGCATTATTATATAAGAATTGAACATATCCAAGTTTTGGTATTTTACAAGTGATTGTCTTTAAAAAAGTTCTTACAACTAATTCATAATCATCAGCCACTGTAAGGTTTCTATTATGTCCTCCGATTTCAAAGTAGGTTGTTCTTCTCCATGCTCTTACGTGGTTTGGAACACCAACAATGTGTCTAATAGTTTTTGGGTTAATATTATGTTGATTTGCAACTTTCATCATTTTACCCTTATACTCTTCATCTCTATAGGATCCATACGCAAATGCAAATCCATCAGGATAGGTTTGAGATTCCCAATTTTCATTAACTTCAAGAGTGTCATTAAAAAAGAATCCAGCCTCCGGATGTTTCTTTGCCGCCTTATATAAATCTTCAGTACACCATGGAACCAATAAATCATCATGGTCTAATTCTGCTAAAATAAATCCTTTAGCCATGCAATTTGCTCTCCATTTTACTTCACCAATGTTTCCTCCACTCTTTTCTCTAAAATCATAAACCCTAACTCGAGGATCTCGACTTGCAATATCTTCTGCTGTTTTAAGAGTTCTACCGCCATCAGTTGAATCATTAATAAGAACCCACTCCCAATTTTGGTAAGTCTGTTCTAATAGAGACCCGTAGGTGTTGTACAGTTTATCCCCTGTGTTATAAATTGGGGTTGTGTATGAAATCATTTCTGAATCTTCAAGTCCATCTGGTGATAATAGGGTTTCCATAGAACACTGATATGCTAATTGTCCAACTTCTTCAATTGATTTATCAACAGGCACATTTACCCATTTTCTACGAAATTGAAGAGGCATGTTTGCCATTCCTGGAAATTCTTTCCATGATCCACCTCTTGTTATAATAACGTCTGGTTTAAATTTGGCTAAATGAATTTGAATTTGGTCATCTGATTTTAAATACTTAACATCTAAATTATCTGCCTCATAATCAAGTATTTTAAGTGATTTTAATTCAGGCTCGTCCTTGCCAACATACAATACTTTAGGTACTTTTGCTGTTGATTTTTTCTCTAAGTAATTATAGTAACTTAATTCATCAATTGTAAATGTAAACCAGGTTGGGTGCTCTTTAAAAACCTGCTCGATTAAAATACCGTCAGCGCAATAATCTGGTTGAAATTTATAACCCCATTCATTGTATACCTCAGAGTTAACTATAAATTGAGCAAGGTCAATTCTACTCTTTTTTACAAATGATGGATCAGCTAATCTAAAATCAAGACCTGTAAAATCCTTTCCATCTACCCTCTGTGAAACTACATGGACCATTTTTTCAGGATTTTCTTCTATTTTTTTACTAATCTGTGTATAGAAATTTGGATGCATTATATTATCATCATCTAAAAAATATACCCAAGATTTTTTGAAAGTTGAAATTATCTCACCAGTCTGTGGGTATAACATGCCAACGACATCTCCTTTTTTAAAGTAGTATGTTGTATTTGAGTCCTCTAGTTCACCTAATAATTCTGCATCAATATCTTTAAGCGAATTCACATCGAATACAACATGCCATCCTATTTTCAATCCTTTAGGTATATTGCTGAATACAGATTCTTTTACAGTTTTTAAATTATGAAGGCGAGTACTTCGGGTAATTACATTAATTTTCATATTGTTGTTTTTATTATACGTCAAAGAAAAACATGTGGAAAAGTCTAGCATTATCTATAGCATCTCCAAAGTACTGAGTTGCTGCATGAATATTTTTAGCGTCAAACAGAACCAATCTATTATATACATTTCCCACCTCATCTATTTTTTCAAAATTTGTTCCATCATAAAAATTCATTTCAGCACTTTTACCCTGAAAGGCTCTAACGTAGTTGGTTGTTTTTCTTTTTTCATCGTCAAATCTATAGTCACCTGTAACTTTACTTCGATAAAAAGCAGTCCCAGTACTTGCAGGTGCTTCAGGTGTTAAGAATACAATTCCAGCATACGTTTGATTATCAACATGATAAACAATTGGTTGATCTGCTGTACAGAATTGAAATATCCCATTAGCATAATTATCATGATTCCAATTATAGATTGGTTTGCCAATAATTTTTTCAAGCTTTTCTTTCATTCCATAGATTGAAAATCTTTCAGTTGCTCTTTCCCCTTTATGATAATTTGAAGAACTAAAATTAATCTCATTAATTACCCATTCTCTAACAAAATCAGGATCTGCGTAGAAATTATCTACAACAATTATACCTTTATCCTCATTAGCAAATCCAGAATAATAAGATACCCATCTTGCTAAAGAATTTATGTCATGTAATTCATCAGCTCCTTCAAATTTAATCTGTAATGGTTTAAAAATATCCTCTTTTTTAAGAGTAAATTTAACGCCTGGGTTAAATCCCTTTGGACTATAAAGCTCAGCCACATCAGGTCTTGGCGAAAAGGATGGTTTAATAGAAGTACCATCTATTAAGAGATCTTCTATTTCATGTTCAACTGAACAAATCCAACCTGAAAAATCCCACGTTGAATTTGATCCCTCTAATACTGAATCAATATACATATAGGTTCCGTATATTCCGGTCTGGTGTTTAATAATTTCTGACATATTTATTATATAGTTTTTTAAAAATTAGTTTCTATGATATGTTAATTTTCTATATGTTTTTTTGGATTAAGATAATCTTTCATATCATTTTTTATAAATTTTAAAGTTGTTCAGTTGTATCAACTCCAAATTTACTTAACTTATACCATGCTCTTTCATGAAAGAAATATAGTATCATTTTAGTAAAAACTTCAACACCTCCGATTGTTAAACCAGTTTGCCAACTTCCAGTGATTATTGCTGAAAGTAACATTGTATCTAATGTTCCTATAATTCTCCAACTTATTGTTTTTGCAATATGTCTTTTATAACTTACCATCTTTTTTCATTTGTTCTCTGATTTTAGTTGCAGAGATATTTTTTACTTGTTCAGGTGGGCAATGTTCTATAACATCATATCCAACACCTCTTCCTATATTTATTGATTCAATATCTGGTACAATTGTTGTAACTACTCTACCTTCTTCTATTAAATCTTTTAATTCAATTTGTAGATTTGCTAATACCTCTTCTGCAGTCCAAGGATTCTTTTCATCTGGTGGAATATTACGAATTGCAATCCATACATTTTTACCTTCATCTAATCTTTGGTCTATTAACCATCTATGACCTGCGTGCCATGGTTGCCATCTTCCAATGTACATTGAATACTTATTTTCATTATATGATGACTGAAAAGCTGCTTGTGCTAAATACTTTTTCATATTCCTTTATCTCTTATTAAATTTATTCCTATTGCTCTTTCACCTGGGTTATTTGGATCCATATCATTAATTAAGTATCGAGGTCCTCTTTCAATTCCCATAATTAATCTATCATATGGTATACCATTATTTTGTAATTCTAATTCAGTATGCTCTCTCATTTCTTCCGGCCTAGCAGTGGTTAGAATTATCATATGACCTTCAGATTTTTTATCGACTAAATATTTTTTGGTTGATTCTATAACCTCAACATCTGATTCTGTATATGTTTCAAATTTACGATACTTAAATATAGTACCATCAATATCACAGAAATATGTATTCTTTTTTATTGTATCCATTTTTTTACTATTTCAAAGCTTTGTTCTGGAGTGTCATATGTCGTATCAATATCTACGTAGTCTGAAACTGGTGGTACATAAGCTATTGCTTTAAAATGGTCTCTTTCTCTTGATTCTGAGGTGTGAACATAGAACTCAACCATATTTTCTATACCTATAAGTTTTTTAAAATCTTCTCTCTGATCAATATAAGGAGCAACTAAAGATACTATAACATCATGTCCTTGATTATGAAGGTAATGTGCAATTTTTTGTGCAGTACCAACATTAACTACCCTTCCGTTAATTGTGTAGTCTTTGTTTGTAAATAGCTCTCTCATTTCGTCACCATCTATTCGATACGCCTTATATCTGTTATTTGGATCTTTTTCATTTTGTTTAGCTTCTAAGTAATCTCTTAATTTATTAGCTAAAATTGTTTTTCCAGCACATGGCTGACCTGTAAACCAATATATCATAATTAATAGTATTTAAATTCTTGATAAAACCAATCGTAATTTTGCCTGATCCATTGACATGCAGCTGGGCCTAAAGTCTCAACTGCTTTAGATTTTATAGGAGCGACTACCTGTCTTACTTTATGATCTCCAAAAGGACCGTGTATTCTATCGTCTTCTTGTGTTATTTGCTCAATATTATTAAAATCATGTTTAAACCTTTCTACTTCAAAATAATCATATATTTTATTCATTTCTGCCTGTGGATCTTTTGTTAAATCTTCAAACTTAATAAAAAGTATATTTCTATGTATACCTTGAGATATTATATCTCTTAATCTATCAAACGATAAACCAACCGGTATATTGGCTGCAAAATGATCTATTCTTTTTTCTACAGTTGTACCTTTTAATTGCGAAGTATCAACTACACCTGCGTTTGCTAATGGATTCTTTCTATAATTATTTTCCATAGATGTAAAAATATCTCTAGGATCTCTAATCATACATACCATTTTAGGATTTGGATAAAATAAATTAACAAGATCATAAAAAGCACTCCAACCCCTGCATTTATCAATAACATATGGTTCTTTTATATTAGAGAAATAACCTTCTAATCCACCTTTCCAAAATCCTTTAATATGTTCTTCTACCACATCTGCATTTTGTGCTTTAAATTCTGGTAAACTATTATATACATTCTTTGATGCTAATAATAAATCTAAAACTCCAGATGTTGGTGTTGCGTGAAAATCAGGATTTTGTGCTAATATATTTTGTAATAGTGTACTGCCGGCTCTTGGTAATGAGCTTTGAAAAAATATTTGCTTCATATTTTAATTTTGTAAGTTTAAACTATTTATAATTTGAGTAACGTCAAACATAGTCCTCATATCTTCAACTGGACATTCATATAATTCTCCAGTAAACCCATAATCAAATAAATAACTTTCAGGTCTTTTAAAATTATCATCATTTAAATTTGCTGAAATATTATCATGTAAATCATATCCAAATACTTTGGGATCTGTTCCTATCCAAAGAACTGTTGATTTTTTATTTAAAGCAGTTGCTACATGTTGTAAAGAACTATCTATTAATAATCTTTTACTAGATGCTTGAACAAGTCCAAATAATTCAGTATTGCTCATAGGTTCTGATATGACTTCGACATCTGGGTGTATTGCTTGATTTTTATGTCTACATACTTGTATTATATGATAATCATCTTTAAACGATTCAATAATAGTACTTAATAGATATGGTGGAATGTCTCTAGTCCATGAATTGATATATTTTTGACCTTCTAATGGACCTCCATTTGTTTGAATTAAGAATATAGGTTTTTCTCTATACCATAGATTTTGGTTAAATTGAAGTTGCCTATAATTAAATTTAATCTCTGGTAGTTCACCAAAATAATTTAAATCGTATAAGTTACACCAGTTATCTATTAAAGATTTTGATTTTTTAATATGATCAGTTGTAAAATAGGGTTCGTGTTTAAAAACTAAAAAGTCTTGATCTTTGATATATTCATCATAAAAGTAGGGTGTGATTCCTATTTTATAAACTCTAGAAATAAATGGTAAATTAATAAAAACTTCTGGATATGCACAAACTACTATTAATTCTCTATCTGGATGTGTATTCTTGATGCATTTTGCGACTGCAGTTGCAGCTATGTGTTTTCCTAATCCACCTTCTATATGGAATATAGAATATTGTTTTTGCATATAATAATATTTAGTGTATATATCATTATATAAAAAAGCACGGAAATGTTTCATCATTCCGTGCTTGTAAATTATTTAATTAAATTGTTAATTATTCTTCTGAAGTATCTTTATTTTTACGAGTTCTTTTCTTTACAAAAGGATTTTCTTCTATAAATTCTGGATTGTTCTTTTCATCAATTCTACTTTGAAGTTCTTGTTGTAATTCACTTTCTAAAGCAGCAATAGATTCAGTTCCTAATACTGATTTTACCCATCCTATTACAATATCCTCAGTTAAATTTTCATATGGTATAAAGTTTGGGTCATTTGCATCACCTTCTAAAGTAACTAATCCAAATCTTCTATCCATTTCATCTTCTAATTTAAATGTAACACCATATTCTGCTTCGATAACTAAATCATTACCAGGTATTCTTTTTAAATTTGTTATTTTCCAAATTGTTTCCATGGTTTATCTATTTTTATTTATTTTATTAAAGTAACACCTAATTGTTCTGCTGCATAATCATATGCCCAGTTAATATCATTTCCATGATTATCAATTTGTTCTTGTGTTAAAGGAAATTGACCTCTAGCAAGTGGTTTTTTTACATTATTAGAATCTATTAGAAGATAATTTATAGTGTTTTTTTCTAATTCAAGTGCTAAGTTGATTCTTACTAAGAATCTATCTGCTGTTCCTAGGTTTAAAGGAAATTGTATTGGTTGTATATCCATTGTTTTAATTTATTTTGTTTTTAATTTATTTTTGTTTAATAACTATAATAGTAATATGCAGATGCGAAAACTATTATTGAGTTATCGCCGTTTGGACTATTTGATGTCGTAAACGTTTTATATTGTGTTGTAGAAATTGGTCCATAGTTACTGTCTGCTCCATAAAACAGATATTCATCGTTTGTAAATATCTCCAAAGCTACGCCATTCCCCGTACCATCCCCGGACATATATGCATCTATTTGAACCGGTGTATCATATGCTAAAGTTACATTATCTGTATCTGACTCGTAACCATATCCATAGTATTGTGATGCTAAAGACCATTTCATGGTACCTGACTGATATCCTTCAGTACTCGAACCGCCATATCCAAAGAATTCATTAGCAACATAAATGGCAACACCATTTGAAAAACCACGAAATTCACTAACTGCATCTGGTGTACTTTTTCCAGCCTGATTAGACATAGATCTCAGAGAACTATTTGATTGTGATATACCTAATTCTGTTCTAATTTGGTTAAAAGATAAAGGACCTGTAGTGGGTAATGCCATAATTTTAATTATTTTTATTTTATATATCTTTTTATTATTATAAAATATATGATCTTTCTTAAAATATTACAATAATAATATATATTATTAATATTTAAATTCTCTATAAAACCAATCGTATTTTTCTCTAATATATTCGCAATTATCAGCACCCAATATTTCAATAGCTTGAGATTTTAAAGGTGCGACTACTTGTCTTACTTTATGATCTCCAAAAGGACCGTGTATTCTATCGTCTTCTTGTGTTATTTGCTTAATGTTATTAAAATCATGTTCGAATCTTTCTACTTCAAAATAATCATATACCTTATTCATTTCTGTTTGCGGATCTTTTGTTAAATCTTCAAACTTAATAAAAAGTATATTTTTATCTAATTGTCTAGCAATTAAATCGCGGATATTATCAAGTGATATTCCTAGTGGTAAAATATTAGCGAAATGATCTATTCTTTTTTTAATCGTAGTACCTTTGAGATCACGACCGTGTACTATACCTAATTCGATATGTTGATTTTCTCTGAATTTTTTTTCAAAAGATGTAAAAACATCTATTGGATCTCTGAGCATACATACTATTTTTGGGTTATCATGAAAATTCTTTAAAAAATCTTGATTGATAGCCCAACCCCTAGACTTATCGATAACATATTTTTTATCAGTAATATCTTTAAAATAACC
>Ga0209555_10000616_pt1 | contig 29785 bp, 22 predicted proteins | sample SaaInl85LU_5_DNA_FD_184643 | JGI IMG/M metagenome (GOLD analysis project Ga0209555, IMG submission 184643) | Marine microbial communities from expanding oxygen minimum zones in the Saanich Inlet - ESP_85LU_5_DNA (SPAdes) (version 2) | ecosystem: Environmental > Aquatic > Marine > Intertidal... | reverse complement strand
TACTGCTTCCTTTACCTGAACATCAGATAAAACGGGAGTTAGAATGAAAACAGTTTCGTAATGTTTCATAGTGTTTATTTTGGTTTTTAAATTTTAAGAGTGCAAATCTACTCTTTTACTTTCAATTATCCAATGTTTCCACAGCTTTATTAACAATTCCTATTTCATTTTTTATTAGTAATATTGACATTCAAAACAAATCAAAGAGTCTGAGCTCTTTCTTAACCATTATGTACCATGATAGCAAAACACATTCTAGCCTTTTTATTTCTTAGTGTAAGTTTCTCTTCCTTTTCTTTTCAAGTAGAGTCAATAACACCGCAAAATGTTGAAAATGAAAGCTCTCAAAGAGTTGAGTCGAACAAAATGCCTTCCATCGTTTACCTCAATCAAGGGAAGCAATTGGTTATTGATTTATTATCGAGACAAAATAATTTTGCCCCTTCGCTTTACATAGATTACAACGATTCTGTATACAAAACAGAAACTGCTGGCTTTATCCAATTGTCTGACTTAGAGTTAGGAGATAACTCCTTGTCAGTTTATCAGTTCAATGGATTGGAAAAAGTAACTCTGCTCAAGCAAAACTTTAAAGTAAAATCGAAAGAACCATTCATAAAAAATGATGCAGTAGTATTGGGTTTACTGCTTTTGTTATTGGCATTTATTTTCAAAACAGAAGGGAGTAATCTCCCGTTTTTCAAAAAGTTTTATCGAGTTGTTCCTGCCTTGTTATTGTGCTACTTTTTACCTGCTTTTCTCAATACTTTTGGGATCATATCGGCCGATGAATCTAGGTTGTATTTTGTAGCAAGTAGGTATTTGTTGCCGGCAAGTTTGGTTTTACTTTGTTTGAATATTGATATTGATGGAATTAGAAAATTGGGCTCAAAAGCGTTGATTATGTTTTTTACTGCTACAGTAGGAATTGTAATAGGAGGTCCTATCGCTTTGTACTTGGTTTCATTGGCTTCTCCTGATATTTTGAATGATGAAATATGGAGAGGATTGGCTACTGTAGCGGGGAGTTGGATTGGTGGAGGAGCCAACCAAACTGCCATGAAAGAAATATATGGAGCCAGCGATCAATTGTTCTCTGCAATGATTGTGGTAGATGTATTTGTTGCAAATGTTTTTATGTCTGTTTTGCTTTTTGGAACAGGTTACAACAAACGACTGAATAAATTCTTTAAGGCAGATGATTCTGCTATCGAAAACCTAAAAAACAAAATGGAGTCTTTCCAAAATAAAATGGCAAAAGTTGCCACTTTCAAAGACCTTATGTTTTTATTAGCTTTGTCTTTTGTATCTATCGGGATGGCTCATTTTTTATCCAATCTTATCAGTCCACAAATTTCGGGATGGCTGGATAGTATCAAAGAATCTTCTCCTATGATTTCTGTTTTGTTTACCTCATTTGGTAGTGGTTTTTTCTGGCTTATTGTGTTTTCTACAATTTTCGGAATCGTACTTTCATTTACTAAAGCAAGAGAGTTTGAAGGAATTGGCGCATCCAAAATTGGAACAGTCTTTTTGTATTTATTGGTAGCAACCATCGGAATGAAAATGGACATCTTTGAGTTGATAAATAATTGGGGAGTGTTCAAGTTTTTAATCTCCGTTGGATTAATATGGATTACAGTTCACGCTCTTTTCCTTTTTATTGTTGCCAAAATCATTAAAGCTCCATTCTTTTATGTAGCCGTTGGTTCTCAAGCCAATATTGGAGGAGCAGCATCTGCACCTGTTGTGGCAGCAGCATTTAGTCCGGCATTAGCGCCAGTGGGTGTTTTGCTTGCAGTACTTGGTTATGCTGTTGGAACTTTTGGTGCCATAGCCTGCGCTATTATGATGCAGTATCTTTCTGTAGCTTAATTCGTGCTACAAAAATGTAGCTTTTTAAAGAAGAATGGAGTATGTTTTATCAAAAAAATAGTAAAAAAAATAGCATCAATTACTATTGAATTGATGCTATACAAATAACAGGAATTTCTAATTTTTAGGTGAAAATAGATTAAAATCTAATCATTAAGTTATTCTCCAATATGAAGAATATCTTTTTTCTTTAATAAATCTTCAACTGATTCTCTCACGTCCTCATCATCCACACAACAATCCACTGGGCATACAGCAGCGCATTGTGGTTCCTCATGAAATCCTTCGCACTCTGTACATTTATCTGGCGAAATGAAGTAAACATCCATGTCTACTGGTTCTTGATATTCGTCAGCATTTACTTCTTTTCCATCGTAAAGCTTTACCATTCCTTTTAGTCCGGTTCCATCAGAAAATTTCCAATCTGCTCCGCCTTCATAAATTGCGTTGTTCGGGCATTCTGGCTCGCATGCCCCGCAATTAATACATTCTTGTGTTATAATTATTGCCATTGTATGATCTATTTTTTTACAAAATTAATACAATCTTAATGGATTGTCTATTATTTGGTTAGTTATTTTACTGATTATTCTCAGTTTGAAACAAAGGAATCGGATCCTTTCGATAGAATTACAAACGATTGTTTTTATCTTTGTGTTATGAATATTGAAGAAAGAAAAAACGCCTTCGTTCAACTTGGTAAAGTGTTGAGTAATTTTGCTGATAAAAATCTGTGGCAGAGTCATTCCTGTGGATTGACAAAAGAGGAATGGGAAGATTTTGAAACTGTTGTAGTAAAAGCAAAAGTTCTTAATCCTTGGTTTGTAGAAGATCAAGTTCGAAAAGCGATAGGTGGAATTGTTTCCATGCTAGATAAAACAAAGCTAGAGGAGTGGATAGATTCCTACGAATCATTGGAGGAAACCAATAAGAAAATTGGTGTGGTGATGGCTGGAAATATTCCTATTGTTGGATTTCACGATTTTTTGTGCGTTTTGATTTCTGGAAACAAAATAATAGCCAAATTATCCAAAGAAGACAGAGTTTTGCTTCCTGCAATTTCTCAGATTTTAATAAAAATAGAACCGAGATTTGCTGATTACGTTGAATTTGTAGAGAAATTAGAGGGATTTGATGCCGTAATAGCGACTGGTAGCAATAATTCTGCCCGGTATTTTGAATCATATTTTAAGGCTTACCCAAATATTATAAGAAAAAACAGAACGAGTGTAGCAGTTTTTCATGGAAGTGAAACCGAGGAAGAACTTGCTTCTTTTGCGGAAGATGTGTTTTTGTATTTTGGAAAAGGATGTAGAAATGTGACTAAAATATTTGTCCCAACTGACTTCGATTTGGACAAGCTTTTCAAAGCATTTTATCCCTATCAGGAGATTGTGAATCATAATAAGTATGCGAATAACTACGATTACAACAAAGCTGTTTATTTAATGAACCAAGTGGAGCTTCTAGAAAATGGATTCCTGCTTCTAAAAGAAGATGAAGCGTTGCATTCACCATTGAGCGTTCTCAATTATGAGTTTTACGATTCTATCCAAAAAGTAACCGAGAGGCTAGAAAATGAAAAAGAATCGATACAATGTGTTGTAGGTTCTCAGTTTGTTCCTTTTGGAAAAGCCCAATGCCCCGAAGTTTATGACTACGCAGATGGAGTAGATACTTTGGAATTCTTACTTACTATAAAATAATTCGAAATCAATTTTTAAGAATCACCGTATATTTAGAGACAACTTATTTTTGGCACAATTATAGCCTTGTACATAAAATAATCAAAACATAACCAGATGAAAACAATTTTACCTATTAAACTTGCCCTCTTATTTTTTCTTGTTTTGTCAACTGCAGCAACAGCGCAATTCACTAATCCCGAGCGAGATACCAAATGGAATCTTGGATTTAATATGGGAGGAGTGTGGCAAGATGGTGACGTTCAGCTGGATCGACCTGGATTTGGTTACGGATTCACATTAGGAAAAGGAATTTATGAATCTCAAGGAAAATTTTGGAGCGTAGACCTTAGGTTTAGATATATGAAAGGGAAAACATTTGGTCAAAACCTTTCGTTAACGGATTCGGCAAGTATTGATGACAATTCGATTTATGCTCAAAACCCAACCAATTACAAAGCTACACAAGGCTTGTTGTTTTTGAATACAGAAACTGCACTTCACGATTTTTCATTGGAAGCAGTGATTAACTTCCATGCTTTGAGAGAAAAAACAGGAATTTTACTGTCGGTATTTGGAGGAATTGGTATTACGGATTACCGCACAAAAACTGATTTGTTGTATACCCCAGAGGGACAAAGTTTTGATAAAATGTATGATTTTTCATCGATTGATACTGCAAGTGCCACAAAATCAGATTTTAGAAATTTACAAGATGGAGATTATGAATCTTTTGCTCCATTTAGTGAAGACAAATCCGTAAGAGTGATGCCATCTTTAGGAATTGGATTAGGGTATCAATTTTCTCCTCAATGGTCCGTTGGATTTGAGCACAGAGTTACCTTTACGCTCCGCGATAAATTTGATGGAATAGAGCAAGCAGGAACCCAATTTTTGCAATGGGGAGACAACGACAAGTATCATTATTCCTCCGTTTTTTTAAGATGGAATATTTTTAGAGGCGATGAAAGCTCAACTACTACAACTTCGAGAAACTGTCCTCCTCCTTATTTGCAGATTTCTGATTTACCCGAAATTTATGAAGTAAATGAGAAACTGTTGGAAGTAAGAGCGCGCGTTTCCAAAATTAAATCGAACAACGATGTGATGCTGGTCGCAAATGACCAAATCGAACAAACTATTTACAATCCCAACACAGATTATGTTGTGGGAACAGTAAGCTTAGTTGAAGGAAGAAATAAAATTTATTACCTAGCAACCAACGGATGCGGAGAAACAATAGATAGCGTGATTGTAATTTACAATCCAAACTTTTGCCCAAAGGCAGAGCTTACATTTTTGCAACCTGCAGAAGATACAGTTTCGGCAAAAGAAATTCAGTTGCAAGCAGAGGTGCTGAGACTGCAAGAAGGAAGTATAGAAGTGCAATTGAATAATGAAATTGCTGCTCATCAATTTGATGAATACTCAAATCGCTTATCAGCAGAATTACTTTTAAATGTTGGTGTGAATACTATTTCGGTGAAAGTAACTAACAAATGTGGCGATACAACTGTTACTAAGAGAATTGTATACTATTGTGTATCTCCTTCTGTGTCAATTTTAACTCCGGCACAAGGAATTAAATCGGAAGGTGTTTCTACTACTTTTAAAGCTACTACCCAACATATTCAAAACAAAACCCAAGTTGAAGTGAAGCTAAATGGAACTACCATTCCTTTTTCTTTTTCTAACTCAAATATTTCGGGAAGTTTAAAGCCTGTAATAGGTAACAATGAACTTACCATGACGGTTACAAATGATTGCGGAACAGATACAAAAACAATTGTGTGGGAAAACGAAGAGCCTTGCTATTTGCCAATTGCAATGATTACGGAGCCTACTCTGAATCAAACTGCAGCGAATTCTATAATTAACTTTGAAGGTTCTGTGACAAATGTTTCGAACAGTTCAGATATTCAGTTGTTTTTGAATGGGTATTCAGTTCCGTTTAGGTTCAATAATGCAAACGGAGATGTGTTGGCTACATTGAATTTGAACTTGGGAACGAATATTATAATTCTAACTGCCTCAAATTCTTGTGGTTCGGATGAAGATCAGGAACAAGTTATTTATAATTGTCCTTCGCCATTGGTGTTTATTTCTAATCCAAATAATGGAGTAACAATTAATTCTCCAAACTTATCTCTTCAGGGAAATGCAACGAATGTGACATTAAAAAATCAGGTGAGAGTTCTTGTTAACGGATTCAGTGTACCATTTACATTTAATTCTAATGGAAATTTTGCTTTAATTGGGACATTAAGACCAGGACAAAACACAATTACGGTAACGGCAAATACGAATTGCGGAACAGATTCTAAAACTATTTCTGTGCTCTACAATCAGCCTTGTCCTCCGCCATTCGTGACGATTACTTCACAAGGAAATGGAAGCTCAGTTGGAAATAGCTTTATTTCCTTAACAGGAACTGCTTTGAATCTTAATTCTCAATCAAATATGAGTGTTCAGTTGAATGGGATGAGACAGCCTTTTTCTTGGAATTCACAGACTCAAATGTATAACGCTGGATTAAATTTGAGAGAAGGAAATAACACGATCTTGGTAATGGCAACTACAAGTTGCGGAACAGATTCTAAGTCAATAAGCATAAACTACAAAAAGGCCTGCCCAAAACCAACAGCTTCTATAACGAGTCCAAGAAATGGAATGAATTTGAGCACGCAAACTGTTTCCTTTTCGGGAGTTGTAACTAATATTCAGTCGGCTTCTCAGGTTCAACTGAAGGTTAACGGAAATAGAGTTAATAGTAGTTTTAATGCTTCATCAGGACTTGTTACAGCGAATATTTCGCTGATGTCGGGTAGTAATTCTATAGAATTAATTGTATCCAACAACTGTGGAACAGATATTTCGAATACAACAGTATCTTACAGATGTCCCCTTCCAACGGTTAATATTTCTGCTCCAATAAATGGGATGAGCTACACAACAAATCAAGTAAACTTTAAAGGTTTTGTAAGCGGAGTTTCGTCAAAAAATCAAATCACACTTTCTCAAAACGGATCCATAATAAATGTAAATTACAATGCAAGTACCAGAAAATTTACTGCAACAGCAACAGCACAATCCGGGAATAATTTGGTGAGAGCTACTGTAATTAATAATTGTGGTGAGGATGAAAAATCAGTTTCAGTATCTTATACAAAATCATGTCCATCGCCTACAGTTTCTATTACTTCACCGAGTAATGGAACAACTTCCACCACTGGAACAATTTTGATATCTGGAATAGCCAATAATATCAATTCTCAATCAGAATTGGTAGTAACAGTAAATGGATCCATAGTAAATGTAAATTACAATGCAAGTACCAGAAAATTTACTGCAACAGCAACAGCACAATCCGGGAATAATTTGGTGAGAGCTACTGTAATGAATAATTGTGGTGAGGATGAAAAATCAGTTTCAGTATCTTATACAAAATCATGTCCATCGCCTACAGTTTCTATTACATCACCAGGTAATGGATCCAAATTGAATACCAATAAAGTTACCATTAACGGTACAGCTTTAAATGTTTCACAAAAATCTAACATAGACATAAGAATTAACGGAAGTTCAGTTAATTTTTCTTACAATGCGAGTAACAATAAATTCTCTGCAACAGTTACATTAAAAACTGGAGTAAATTCGATAATGGTGTCCGTTAAGACAGAGTGTGGAGTAGATAGTGAAGTTGTTTCAGTAACTTATTCTCAGCCTTGTAATGCTCCTTCTATTTTAATCAATTCGCCAAAACATAAAGCTGAATTAGTGTCGAGTTCTTCATTGTTGAAAGGCTTTGTTACAGGTATAAAATCAGTTAACCAGATAGAGTTGTCTGTGAATGGAATTAGACAAGCTGTAAATTATTCCTCACTTTCTAGTGAGTTTAGCACAATGCTTAAATTGGTAGCTGGAACCAATAGGATTAATATCAGTGTAAGAAATGAATGTGGAGAGGACGCAAAATCTATTCAAGTTAATTACACACCGCCTTGCCCAAAACCTACCGTTAAAATATTGACACCAAAAAATGATTTAACTATAAATGACAACAAAGTGATAGTTACAGGAATCGCCACTAGTTTGGTAAATGCATCTGATTTGATGATCAAAGTAAATGGAGTTTCTCAACCTGTGAATTATAGTTTCTCAACTAGATCTTTTACTGCTACAGTAGTATTAACTCCGAATATTAGAAATACGATTGTGGCAATAGTAGAAACTAACTGCGGAATGGCTTCTCAATCTATTTCGGTTAACTCTGTTCAAGTTCAAAAACCAGTAATTGATTTAGAAAATCCAGCAACTGACTCTTCTACCACAACATTTGATAATGCAAAACTATTCGGATCGGTATCTGGGATAACAACTCCTGCTAAATTTGAAATAAGAGTAAATGGGACAAAAGTTACAGATTACATTTTAACCAAAAGAGGGTTGGAATATTATACTTTTAATGGAGTACTTACGCTTGTTAATGGTGTGAATGTTATTTCAATAAAGGCAACTCATTCTTCGGGCGGAGTAGAAATAAAAACAATAGTAATTACAAAGTCTGGGATGAATTACATGAAATCGCCAAACAAGATAGGAGGGAGCGAAAAAACCAAAGAAATTACTCCTGCAAAATCGACTCCTACAAGAAGCCGAAACAAAAGGTGAAAAGAGAAATAAGTTACAAAAGCACTTGTCCAAATTTGGTCAGGTGCTTTTTTATTTAAACCAATTTCTAAGATTTATCATGTAAACAGAAAGAATGGTTACCAGCACTGTGACTGCCAAAAACACATAGAATCCATTTTCGGATTTGGTTCCTGGCATGTGTTCGAAATTCATTCCGTACAATCCAGCGAGGAAAGTGAGGGGAATGAAAATTACAGAAAAAATTGTAAGAGTTTTCATTACCTGGTTTAGCCGATTATTCTGTAAATTAAAAATCAAATTTAATTTACTTTCGAGCTGATTCAAATCAAAATCAATGTCATCCATCAAATAATTCGCTTGTTCTTTAGCTTCGGAAAAATAACGAGATTCAATGAAATCTAGTTTGCAACTTTCAAGTTTAAAAATAGTTTCTCTCAGCGATGAAATTGCTTTTTTTAATTGAAAAAGCTGCTGTTTTCCATTTTCTATTTGTAATACGTTGTCCTGGTCGGTCTCAGGATTTTCTTGATTTTGAATTTTTTCTAAAGAGGCGTTTATTTTTTCATACACAGCTGAGTAATTATCAATGATTGCATCTATAATAAGGTAGAGTAAGTAATCACTCGATTTCTTTCTAACTAATCCTTTGTTTTCTCTCAATCGGTAACGAATATCCTGAAAATAATCGCCAGATTTTTCTTGAATACTCCACATAAAATCTTCGCTCAGAATAAACATCATTTGTTCTGTCGTTATTTCTTTTGAGTTGAGGTGAATTGTGTTTACAGCCAAAAACATCGTTTCATCCAATTCGATCACCTTGTTTCTGTGCTTATTTTCTTTTATCAAAAGGTGCAAAAAGTCATCCAATTGGTTTAGGTGAATGATTTCACTAAATTCTTTAGTGAATGATAATCCATACGTGTTTAGCCAAGTTATTTTCTCTTTGGCTGCCAATATTATTTCTTCGGCACTCGTTGGTTTATTCTCTTCAATGGTTTCTTGATTGTAAACAATCATTCCAGAATTACTAATAAAATCTTTCATGCTTATTTGTTTTCGGGGTGGGTGTTTACAAAATCAACTCTACTTCTAGGGAAAGGAATTTCGACCCCTTTTTCTTCAAAATCTTTTTTTACACTTTCCAATACATCACAAGTTAAGTTGAAGCTATCGTCAAAATTTCTGGTCCAGACGTAAGCTTTTAGCGTAACATAATAATCTCCCCATTTCACAAGTCGGATAGATACTTGGTCTTCCTTTCTTGCAATCTCCTCTGAAGTTCTGTTGTCAATAAACAAGGGGTGATTCCTGATATTGTTGCGAATAATTCCTCGAGCTAAATTTATATCCGAATCATAGCTTATGTTAAATTCAATGTGCTTCCTTATTTTTTCGTCAGTAATACTGCTATTTACAATGGTTTCGTCACTAATAATACTGTTTGGTATTATCACTCTTCTAAATTCAAAATCTTTAATAATAGTGTGTCTCAGAGTTATTTCTTCTACAATTCCTTTTTTGTTTCCTGATATTTCTATGATATCACCTACTCTAAAAGGTTTGAAAATAAGGATGAACAATCCGCTTACGATATTCGAAAATGCTTTTTGAGAAGCAAAACCAATTACTGCCGCTAAAATTCCTGCTGCACCAAAAAGAGTTTTACTCATAGAGTTTAGGTAAGGAATATTATGCACCACATAAATAGTTCCTATCGTGTACAAGATGAAACTAATTGAGTTTTTTATAAATACATAGGAAGTTTCTTTGGCTCCCAACTCATCTGTGTTTTTTTTGATAATTGCATTCAATATTTTTCGAATAAAAAATGAAGCAAAGAAAACAATGGCATAAGTTACCACTATGAGTAATATGTACTTGAAATTTTGATTTTTAAACATTCTATCTTCTGTTATTTTAATTTGCCAGCTATGAATCCAGTCGTCCAAGCAGCCTGAAAATTGTATCCTCCAGTTATTCCATCCACATCCATTACTTCGCCTGCAAAATAAAGATTAGGAACAGCTTTACTTTCCATGGTAGCAAAATTGATGCTTTCTAAACTCACCCCTCCACACGTAACAAATTCTTCTTTGAAAGTTGTTTTACCTTCCACTGAATATACATCATTTGTGAGGATATTACACAGTTTGTTGAGGTCTTTCTTGCCCATGTCGTTCCATTTTTTTGTGAGAGGAATGTCTATTTTTTGGAGCAAAAAGTGCCATAATCTCTCGGGTAGGAGGTAAGCTCTATAGTTTTGCATTTGTTTTTGGGGAGCAGTTTTTGTTATGTTTTTTAGTTCTTCCATTACTGTTTCGTAACTCTGAACATTCACCCAGTTTACTTGCAGTTTAGCTTTGTAGCCTGCCTCGGCTAAAATTCTTGCACCAAATGCCGAGAGTTTTAATACCGATGGACCGCTCATTCCCCAATGGGTAATAAGAAGTGGTCCGTCTGATTTTAGTTTTGTTCCCTGGATAGAGGTGAGTGTTTTTTCTACCACAATACCCATCAGGTCGGTTACAGATTCGTGAGGCATATTAAAAGTAAACAAAGAGGGAACTGGGGTTTCTATTTTGTGTCCTAATTTTTCTAACCAAGCTAATCCTTCTTTTTTGGGAGAACCTCCTGTCGCAACAATTACCTTGTCGAACTCATGAACTAGCTCATTTCCTCTGAATAGAATTTTTATTTTATTCTCTTCCGGATTTAATTGTTGAACCATTCTTCCGATTTCAATTTGAATTCCTAATCTTTCGGTTTCGTTCACAAAACAGTCTATGATAGTTTGTGAATCTTGCGAAACAGGGAATACACAATTGTCCTCTTGGGTAACTAAAGGAACATTTCTGTCCTCAAACCATTTGATTGTGTCTTGGGTGTAGAATTCACCAAATACTTTTTTGAGTTTTTTTTCACCTCTAGGATAAGCTTTGGAAAGTTCGGCAATAGAAGTACAGCCGTTTGTAACGTTACATCTTCCACCGCCAGATATTTTTACTTTTGAAAGAAGTTTTTGAGATTTTTCTAAAATAACCACTTCGGCATCGGGATAATTTTCCTTTGCTTGTATGGCAGAAAAAAATCCTGCAGCACCTCCACCAATTATTCCAATTTTCATAAGAACAAAAGTAGTAAAAGAACTTATCGAGTAAGAGTTACGTGTCCTATTTTTTCAAAACTTTCGGTAGTAAGTTTCTCTTTCCCTACAACTCTCCATATGTAAACTCCATTTGGCACTTCTTTACCATTGTAGGTTCCGTCCCATTCAAAGTCAATTTCTGGTGAAGAAAACATCAGTTCTCCCCATCTATTGAAAATAAACACTTGGTATTCTTCTACTGAATTGTTATTGAAAACTACACTAAAATTATCATTAAGATCATCATCATTGGGTGTAAACGAAGAAGGTGCCCAGAAGCTTAATGTGTTTTTTATTGTAACATTTTTAGTGATTTCATCATTACATCCGCCTTCATTGTCAACAAAAAGAGTTACTGGATATACTCCACCATCAAATTTAGGAAATATGTAAAAATCATCTTCGAAAATAGAGTTTCCTAGTCCGGCAAAATCCCATAAGTAATTTGTTGCCCCGGTAGATTGGTTGGTAAAATTAATGAGTGTGTTAGGAATGATACTTTCGGTAGGGTCGTACACAAAATCTGCAACAGGTGTTGGGAATCCACATACCATACTTGGGAAAATAGAATCAACACTGCAGCCCAATGTATTTATTAGCGTTACTTTCACATCAAAGCAAGCGTAATTGTTGTAAATATGACTTGCTGTTCCCTGCGAATTGCTCAGTCCTCCATCTCCAAATTCCCAATAAATACTATCGAAGAATGTCATATCCGAATTGTTAGTAAAAACAACAGTTTCAGGTATGCAAACTGTATCCTTGTCAACCGAAATATTAATGGTGTTTGGAACCTGTATATAACTTATTTCTACTGTGTCAGGATAGGTCAAGCAGCCATTAAGCCTTTCTTGAAGAATATAGTTATACACTCCGTAATCTGTTACAGTTGCATTTGGGGTGTAAAGCGAAGAATCGTCAAAAGTAGATGTGTTTATCACAGGAACAGTAAAGTAATTCCAAGAATCCACCGTTGCTCCAGGTATTGGAGTAGGCGCTAAAGTTTGGTTTAGCAAACAAGTTGTAAAATCCATTCCAGCATCCGATTTAGGTTTTGGTTTTACGTATATATTTATGGTCGTGTCGTGTGTACATCCAAAATCATCTGTTATTTGGTATTTGTAACCATGAGTGCCGCTTGTTGTAGGACTCACAGTCACACTTGAATCTACAAAAGAACCAATTATGTTGGGATTTCCCGTCCACAATCCAGTCACTTTATTGGCAACTACAGAATCTGTAATAACAAGTGGTGGGCGTATGAGTGTATCAAAATTAAGACCCCAATAAAAAATGTAACCATCATCTGAAGTTAGATGGTCTGTGACTGTTATAGTCCAATTTCCATTTAATGGGCAACCATTAAGTCTCGTGTTAAGGTTTTGAAAAGATGTGTAGGATCCTGCTGGTAAATAACTATTTGTAACAGAAAGTCCGTTATTATCAATGTAGGTTTGAGTGTAATTCCCACTTTCTCCAACCATTGTACCATAGGTAGGACTCAAATTTGTAAATTCATAAGTATAACCATTACCAATATGCCCTGCCGTAGTGTTGTCAATTGGCTCTCCAAGAAATGTATTTCCACCTCCCGGATTTTCTTTTAATGTAGCAGTCTGGCCATTCGGACAAGTAATTGTTATTTCTAGATCTCCTAAATAAGAGTGCTCTGCATTGAGATAAATTCCTTTTAGATAACCTGAGCCAAATGTTGCTGCTGGAGAGAAAATTGAAACAGGAATTATACTAGTAAAAGGTGTTCCTACTATATCAGGAATGGCTGTTACTCCAGCAACCTTTAGTTCTGGCGGATCATAAGCATCAAAAAGACCAGAGTCTGGTATAATAATAGTCGCTGTATCGCCAAAACAAATACTATCTGAGGGTAATATAGTTACCGATTTGAAACTAGGCTCTAATGATACAATTACTTTTTTACCTTGTTTAACTGATTTACACCCAATAGTGTCTTCCACAATTAAACTCAAATAAAACACACCAGGTGTATTAAACGTATGGTTAACATTTTTACCTGGAATCGTAAAACCATCACCCGTTTTCCATGTAAAAGTTGATGTCGAGTTAGATTGATTATAGTGTGTCCCACTATTTGGATAACTAGCGTCTCCAAACATATCAACTGTAGATCCGATACAAACTTTTATTATATCATTTGTATCCCCAATAGGGAATGTGCTATCTGCGTTGGCAACAAATGACTGACAACCAAAAGTACATGAAATTGTTGCTGCCCAGCCATTGAGTTGAATGCTTGCGTCAGAGGTAAAAGAAAAAGTTAAGCTGCCCGTTGGATGTGTTGATTTAAACGAAATTCCATTAAGCGTGTTCGTTCCACTATAACAACCTAATAAAGGACTTGTTGTATTAGGTCCGTTATAAATACATAGTACATCTAAACTGGCCTCAGTTTGAAAAGAAGTGAAATTAACTTGAATGACATTCCCCAATGTGCTTGGGGTAAATGTCTGAGTTATGTTTTGGTTGGCGGAATAGAGCCCAAGGCCTCCGTTGTCATAAAAGGTTCCGGAACAAGTCGAGATATTCCCGTTTGCCATGTTGTATGTTTGACTAAAACTATTTACGCTAGATACAAAACACAGAATAAAAAAAAGTATAGTTTGATTTCTCATTGCTTTGCAATTTTATTAATTCGGTTTTGCGAATAAAGAGTTAGTATTTGATTTGTATTTTTCAATAAATAGGATTTTGCTTTGTCTAACTCTCTGTTCAAATTAAGTTTTAAAGGATTGAATGTGTTGTTCGAAATCATTTCAATAATTCGAGTACTTGCAATTTTCTCCTTGTCTCCATTTTTGTGCTTTAATGTGACAGAAGTTAATAATTCAAAGTCGTTTTTATTTTCCTTTGAATCAAATTCAGAAAGGTGGTAAGACTTATAGATTAGGGCAATGTAATACTTTTTTTGATCTTTATTTTGGAGAATTTGTTCAGTTTGATTTAAGGAATAAACCTCTAATAATTTGCTCCTGAGGTCTTTGTCGTTCGTTGTGAACGAAACAAGATTCAATGCGAGTAAGAACAGAATAAGTCGTCTCATTTGTTAAGAATTAGTTGTTTTAAATAGCGGTTGTTAAAATACTAAAAATATAAAGAATTATCTAGTTTTAGTTACTCACATTTGTAACTGTTCCTTTGTATACTTCTTCGTTTCCATATTCGTTTGTGAGGGTAACAACCCAAACATAAGAACCAAAAGAACATCTTGTGCCATTTGCCAACATTCCATTCCAAGGATTTTGTAAAGAATTAGAAGAGTAGAGAAGTTGACCACTTCTTGCATAAATATTCATGGTGAAATTTACATCTAGATTTTTTAATTCAATTGGGATAAATACATCATTCACATTATCTCCATTTGGTGAAAAACCATAATCTTTTCTGAAATTATAAATCCCAGAAATTTCTAGTTTTTTGGAAACAGAATTCGAGCATCCATCCTCTGATGTTGTTTTACAAATTACATTGTAAATACCAGCTTTTTGGTAAGAATGAGAAACTTCTCTTTCGTTTGATTTTGTTCCGTCTCCTAAATCCCAAAAGATGGCTCCGTTTTCAGAGTTTATAATTTCAAAATTATAGTTGTTTTTTACCGTGAACTCATCATTTTCAAATTCAAGCGTTAGGTTTGGTAGTTTCTTTATTTCAATAGATTGCGTTTGTTCAGCTAAAACAATTCCATCTTCGTTTAGTACAAAAAGTGAAATGGTTTCGAAGCCAGCAGAATTAGCAGTGAATTTTTGAATACTTCCTTTCAATACAGTTTTATTATTCATTCTCCATTCATACGAATGTGCGATTTCATTTTCTTCGGAGGTCAGGTAAATTGTCTCTCCCATACAAATAGATTTTGGCAAGTAAAAATTAGCTTTTGCAGCTGACTTTTCTACCGGAGGTAGTTTTGTAATCGTCTTTTTTTGTTTTTCAATATGTATACGTCCTTTCTCTTCCTTTGGTTTTTTCGGATTTTTCGATTTCTTCTTTTGAGCTGGGGTAATTGATTCCTCAACCTTAAATGTTTTAGGTTTTTTTATAGAAACAGCTGGTTCAATTGCTTCCAAAATATTTTCTACAGTCGTTTCTTTTGCCTCAATTTTTTGATTGCTTTGCAATGCAATGTTTCCCTTTTCTTCAGAAAAAATTGGAGAAATGATTTTCGATTCTATTTTATTTTCTTCCTTCTTGGTATCAAGTATAACTATGGCAATAGTTCCAATAAAAGCAATAAAAGCCATTGCTAAGAACCATTTTGAGGTATAAAAAGGAGCAGTTTTGGCTACATTCTTTTGAAATGTTTCCCAAGCGCCATTTTCATAAGGTATTTCGTGATTGTTCACGGAATCTCTGACTATGTTTTCAAAATTTTGTTTCATTCTATTTAAGTTGTTCAAACCAGGTTGAACTTTTTTTCTAATACTGTTTTTATTTTTGCTTTCGCTTTCGCGTAATTCGATTTTGAGGTTCCAGGACTTATTTCAAGTATTTCTGCCACTTCTTGGTGAGTATAGTTTTCTATCGCATAAAGGTTGAACACTAGTTTGTAAGCAGGCGATAATGTTTCCATAGCCTCCATAATGTCTGTTGGTTTTATTTTACTATAAATGCTGTCATTCTCTTCCAATTCATTGTAAAAACTATTCTCATCCTCAATATTTCCCTCTTCTTCAAGATTAAATTTGTTTTTGTACTTTCTGTAATGATCAATAGCCGTATTGACAAAAATTCGCCTTACCCAGCCTTCAATTGATCCTGTTATTTTATATTTTTCTAGGTTGTCAAATACTTTAACAAATGCATCTTGAAGAATGTCTTGAGCTTCATCTCTATCTCTTGCGTATCGCGAACAAACTACGAGCATTTTACCATAGAAGTGTTTAAAAAAAAGCTCTTGGCCTTTTTTGTCTCGCTTTATGCATAATTGGATAATTTCATTGAGCTCGTCTTTTGTCAAGGTTTTCTGTTTTTCGTTTTTAAAACGGGATTAGTAGCAAGTGGTTGCCTTTCTAGGCTATGTTTTTTTAGTATTGAGTTGTTTCGATAAATTTTGCTAAAACAAATCCTCCAACTTTCACTTCGAATTAAAGAATAATTTATCTAATTTTTGTAATTTCACTTCGTAATTTATTTATTCATTTAATCACCAATACAATATGAAAGTAACAGTTGTAGGAGCTGGAGCAGTAGGAGCCAGTTGCGCAGAATACATAGCGATAAAAGATTTCGCTTCGGAAGTAGTTTTATTAGATATCAAAGAAGGATATGCAGAAGGAAAAGCAATGGACCTTATGCAAACGGCTTCATTAAATGGTTTTGATACCAAAATAGTGGGAAGCACGAACGACTACGCAAAAACTGCAGGGAGTGATGTATGTGTAATTACTTCGGGAATTCCAAGAAAACCAGGAATGACCAGAGAGGAGCTAATTGGTATTAATGCAGGAATTGTAAAAACAGTTTCTTCTTCATTGATTCAGCATTCGCCAGATACTATAATTATCGTAGTTTCTAACCCAATGGATACTATGACTTACTTGGTTCACCAAACTACAAATATTCCAAAAAATAGAATTATTGGGATGGGAGGAGCTTTGGATTCTGCAAGATTCAAATATAGATTGGCTGAAGCATTAGGATGTCCTATCTCTGATGTTGATGGAATGGTAATTGGTGGTCACTCTGACAAAGGAATGGTTCCATTGATTGACAAAGCTACAAGAAACGGAGTTCCAGTATCTGAATTTATCGATGATGCCAAAAAAGACTACGTTGTTCAAGAAACTAAAGTGGGAGGAGCAACTCTTACAGGATTGTTAGGGACATCAGCTTGGTATGCTCCTGGAGCTGCTGTAAGTGGATTGGTTCAGGCAATTGCTTGTGATCAGAAAAAAATGTTCCCATGTTCAGTTTTACTTGACGGAGAATATGGATTGAACGATTTGTGTATTGGAGTACCAGTGATTTTGGGAAAAAATGGAATCGAAAAAATTGTTGAAATCTCGTTAACTGACGCAGAAAAAGCAAAAATGCAAGAAAGTGCAGAAGGTGTAAAAGCAACTAATGGACTTTTAAGTTAGGATTTTAAAAAGATAAAAGTATATTTGCAAACTCTTAAGCGGGAGTAGCTCAGTTGATAGAGCGTCAGCCTTCCAAGCTGAGGGTCGCGGGTTTGAGCCCCGTCTCCCGCTCATTGTTTTGCAAGTCCTTTTAAAACTTGTTTCTAAACAAAAAAATATAAAAAAATCTCTTAGTGAAACACTAAGAGATTTTTTTTTTGCTTTCTTTTTTTACCCTTTTTCCTTTGTCTTTCCAAACTTGATTTGGGATCTAGTGTTTCTCCATCTCATTCCTGCGTATGAAGGAATCTAACAAAGACGAGAGTCAAGCCAAATTAGTATTTCTGATGAATAAGATTCCCGCCTTCGCGAGAATGACACTGTTTTATGGTTAGTAGAAAATAATGCGCAAAAAAAAGCTCCTATTGAGAATTCAATAGGAGCTTTTTTAATTTTATGTAGTAAGAATTACTTCGTTACATTTGCATGAATTGTAAATGCCATTTCATTCATTATTGCATAATCAGCAATAACTCCTTCAGCTCCTTCAGTATTGTAAGTTAATCCCCAATCTTGTCTGTTTATTTCAAAAGTTTCAGAAGAAATAGTTACAGCATTTTCAGATATTTCAACATTTGCATCGAATGTAATGTTTTTTGAAATTCCTTTGATTGTTAGGTTTCCACTTACTTTAGAATTAAAATCTCCAGACATAGTATCTACGTTTGTGATTTCAAAAGTAGCAGTTGGGAAAGAATCAGTCAAGAAAAAATCTCCGCTTGCCAAGTGACCTCTTAACTTTTCGTTTTGAGCAGTATCTTCTCCAAAGTTTGTTACTGTCAATCCTGCGATATCCAAAACAACTTTTCCTCCAGCTAAAACACCTTCGTTTACAGAAACTTCCGCATCTTTCAACATTACAGAACCAGATCTTTCTCCTGTTTTTGCTAGGTGCCATGCTTGCCAATCTACGTGGTTGTGGTCTCCTAAAGTTGAGTAAGTTGCAGTGATTGCTACTTCTTTTACTTCTTGTGCATCAGTTGCTTCTACTGCATCACTTCCACAAGATGTCATCATTGTTGCCATTAATAAGGCTGGGATAATAAATTTTTTCATTGTTTTTTTTGTTTAAAATTTTTATAAAAGTAGTAAATAGCAAATTACAAAGTGTTAATCAAGATTAATATTTGTAAAACAAAAGTATATTTTTTAAACTCAAGTGAAGTGAACCCTCCCAAGGTATTAGATTCTTTTTCTGATTGAAAATCTTAATCTAAGATAAAACTCATTTTTGAGTTTCATTTATGCGAAAAAATTAGTTTTTGTTTAAAAAACAATGTGCTTGATTTGTACCAATATAGTTGCTAAAAATGTAAAAACCCTCACTACTTTAAGTAATGAGGGTTTTTCTGCGGAGATGGAGGGATTCGAACCCCCGGTACGTTGCCGCACAACAGTTTTCAAGACTGCCGCATTCGACCACTCTGCCACATCTCCACTGCAAAAGTAGAATAAGTTTTCATTTCGACAAAAGAAATCAAAAAAAAATCTGCACTTATTTTTAAGTGCAGATTTTAATGATTGATTTTCATATAGTTTACTTGGCTTCCAGAGCTTTTTCAATTAGCAGTTTTAAATGTAATTTATGTGCTTTTGTCGAGATATCAGAAGATTTTTCCTTTGATAAAATCAAGATTTGATTCAATTGACTTAAAACTTGAGATTTTGTGTTGTACAAAGCTTTCTTGTTTCCTAAGTATCCAATCAAATAATTGGTGTAAAGAATTTGAAGGTTTTGCCTCGAACTTGAAACTGGCTTAAATCTATCTGCTTTAAAAATAGCGTCTGTTAAGTCTCCTAAATATTCTGGCAAAGCGTATTCGTTTCCGTACAATTCTGTGTTAGAAATTCGTTTTAATACATTAGGATGTAATAAATGAGACAAAAGTCCTGACTGAACTTGTAAATTTCTGTCCAGCAGCTTAGGATCTTCGCCACTTCCTCGGTGATTAAATCCTCGTCTTTGCTGTTGAAGGTGTTGAATTATCTCTTTGTCTACTTCAAATAATTCTGGTGCAAAGGCATGAGTTGCCAAAGCATTCATGGCTGCTTTTTGAGTTTTGTATGGTACCGGTGTTAGTGGGTTTGTGGAAGTTTCTTGACCTACAAACGCTCTGTTTACATAAACTCCACCAATTTGCCTTGTCATGATATTCAATTGAATTGCTTTTTGGCTGTTCAATGATAGGTATGCATTTCTCAATTCCATGTAAGACTGATTGTCTTTCGTGTATTTTTTCATCAATTGAGGAATTAATTTAGTGTCGATTAATTTAATTCTGTCGATTCCATATGCTACGGGGTCATTTGATAAATCGTAGATGTTTACAAGAGGATCTATTCCTTTACCTGGAGATCTCATGTCGTCTGCATCATTTCCAAATACTAATTTAGGGTCAGTTGATTTGGATAAGATTTTGTCCAACCTATTTTTTTCGACCTCTTCATCGTTTAATGCAGAAGAATAGCCATATTCAATTACCCAATGGTCGTATAATCCTGGTTTGTCATCATAGTAATAAGTTTGGTCTTCTTTGTTCAAGGCAAAGTTGATAGAAGGGTATTCCATTACAGAATTACACATTCCTTCTTTGTCCATTTTCTCTTGATTTTTAAGATCTTCTATCGATTGAATAGAGCTCCCTTTCATGTTGTGATTTAATCCTAAAGTATGTCCTACTTCGTGCAAAACTAACCTCTGAATTGATTCTCTTAAAAATTTATCTTTTTCAATTCCTTCCAAATCAGTCAATGAAATAGCTGTGTTTCCAAAAAACACGTCTTCTTGCATCATTGCGCCAATGCTGCAAAACTTATGATCGTGATTGGCTGCGCTATTTTCCATTTCAAAAAATTCCAATCCAGCTTTTTCAAATAACTCAGCAGAACGAATTCTACCTAATATATATACATACTCAAGCATAATGTCAGCTCCCAGTATTTCTCCTGTTCTTGGGTTTACAAAACTTGGTCCGTAACCTCCAAATGGGGGTTTTGGAGTAGATGTCCATCTCAACACATTGTAACGAATATCTCCAGCATCCCAGTCTGCAGTATCTGGTTGTATTTTTACAACTACCGCATTTTTAAAACCTGCCTTTTCAAAAGCCAAATTCCACTTTTCCACTCCTTCTTTGATAATAGGTCTGAGCTCTTTAGGTGTAGTGTTTTCAATCCACCAAGTTATCGGTGTGACTGGCTCTGATAAAGCTGCATTTGAATCTTTTTTCACCAAATTCCATCGGTGAATCATGTCTCTGTACGGAGTTACCGAAGCAGAAGTTTGATCCGTTACTTGAGTCATGAAATACCCCAGTCTTGGATCGTCTTTTCTTGGTTTGAAATCATTTTTAGGCATTTCTAAAATACTGTGGTGGTAAGTAATAGAAACACTTTGGTTGCTTGTCATTTCTTTGGAATAACCAGTTCCATTATCAAATACATACATCGTTCTCACGTCCGTATTGTTTGGATAGTTTTTGATTTTAAGAACTTTGGTTTTTGTTTTGCTCAAAGAACCCAATCTTGCTCCTTTGTATCCAGGAGGGTAAGTAGGCTTTATTTTGGCAAAATTTTCTTTCATAAAAAGAGAAGTTGCATCAATCAAAAATACATCTCCTGTTTTTCCAAGAATTTTTTCCGATATAAGAATAGGTTTGTTGATGTTTGTCTCTGCCGATTTACTAATCTCATTTTTTGGGTCGAAATAGTAATTTGTGTTTTCTAACTGAAACTCTATGTTCCCGTAATATTTATTGATTTTAAAAATCTTGGATCCTCTGTAAGATCCTTTGAATGCACCCACATCCATCAGTCCATTTTCTACATAACTGAAGTAGATGAATTCTTCGCCAAGTTTTTTTTGGTCTATTTCTAAATAGATGTTACCATTTGTGGTATCTCTATACATAGGAAAAAGTCCGTCAGATTTTACGCAACTCTTTGTTACACTTTTGATGGATTTGAATGTTGGCTTCGATTTTTCAGGAGATTTTTCAGTTTCCTCTTTTTTCTTTTTCTTGAAAAGTTGGGCCTGAGAAGAGGTAGGTGTTGCAGCAACCATTAGCACCGAAAGCACCGTTGTAATTAAAATTTTCATAGTTTATTTTGATTAGGACTCCTAATTTCAGAAAAAAAACGATGAAAAGAGGTGTTTTGGGTAGAATTTGTGATGAACGGTTTTTGAAAAAGGTAAATTCTACAAAAACATCCCGACCACAACTGCGGTAAGTAAACTAGCCACAGTTCCGCCAATGAGAGCTTTTACTCCTAGTTTAGAAAGCAACCCTTTTCGGTTAGGGATTAATGCACCAATTCCTCCAATTTGAATTCCTATGGATGCAAAATTAGCAAATCCACAAAGCATGTAGGTGCTCATTACCACAGCTTTTTCTGAGGCAAATTGTGACTTGATATTCCCGAAAGTGGCGTAAGCATAAAACTCATTCAAGATTGTTTTTTCACCTAATAATTGTCCAGTGAGAACCATGTCTCCCCAGTTGTCAATTCCCATGAGCCCTGCGATTGGTGCAAACAAATAACCAAGAATAAACTGAAAAGATAATTCGGAGTAATTCGTGTTTTCAACGATCAATTCATTCAAGCCAGTTACAGCTCCAATTGAAGCAAGTAAATAGTTTGCCATGTACACAATCGCAGTAAAAACTAATAGCATAACCCCAACATTTACAGCTAATTTCAATCCATCGGTAGATCCGTTTGTGATAGCTTCTAGAATATTAGAACCAATCTTTTCCTTGGGAATACTCATTTCCTTGTTGAACTCTTCCGTTTCTGGAACAAGAATTTTTGCGGCAATTACTGCCGCAGGAGCCGACATGATAGATGCAGTAAGTAAATGTTTTGCGAAGAACAAACTTTGTTCTGGATCGTCTCCACCAAGAAAACTGATGTAAGCAGCAAGTACACCTCCAGCAATTGTTGCCATTCCACCTGTCATTAGACACATCAATTCAGACTTTGTCATTTTTTCTAAATAGGGTCTTACCAAAAAAGGTGCTTCTGTTTGTCCCAAGAAAATATTACCTGCTGCAGCTAAACTTTCTGCTCCAGATAATTTCATGAATCTGCGCATGAGCCAGGCAAATATGTACACTACTTTCTGTAATATTCCTAGGTAATACAGCATACTCATTAAAGCCGAGAAAAAGATGATTGTAGGCAGGATTTTAAAAGCGAAATTTTGAAGCGGTCCTTGAATTTCTCCTGTTCCAAATTGTCCAAAAACGAAGTTTGCTCCGGCATCTGTAAATCCAATAATTCTCATGAAACCTGCGCTGAGTGCATCAAAAAATGAAGCAACAAAGGGAACGTATAAAACTGCCAAAGCAAGAATTAATTGCAGTCCAAGTCCTTTTCCGACAAGGCTCCAGTTGATTGCTTTTTTATTCGAACTAAATAAAAAAGTAATGAAAATTAATACCAAAATCCCTAATAAACCTCTTGTTACGGAGTAGAAAGAAATACTGGTTGGGATAATTTTTGATTGGTACACAAACGGAAGAATAAGAATGGTAGGGTCTTGTCCTGTTCCTTCGTAAACCAAAGTCAGCTTGTTGCCCGAAATTTCGTTAATTAAATAACGTTGCTGAATTTCTTTAGTTTTAAATTTTCCGTCTTTCAGAGTCGCAACGTTGTCATTTTCTTTGAAATAATAAACCGTTGTTTTTCCTTCTTCGTCATAGCTCTGAGAAATAGAGTCAATGTCTGTTTCTATTCGCTGCAATGGGAAATTGAGCAAAAGTTCATTGCTGTCAACAATTTCCCAAGTTCCAATATCTTTACGGCCATTTATTTCCCATTTAAAACTGTGTTTATTTTTGTCGTCCGTTAAGTCGATGTCAAATTTTATGTACGATCCAGAATCAATTTGTTCGGTGCCATTGGCAATATCGTATGCCCAAGTTCTTACAAGCCTTTGCTCGATAGAGGTTTCTTGCTTAGTACATGAAAAAACCAGAAAAACCGAAAATAGTAAAGCCGTGTATCGAATCAATTTTCTCATGAAATTTGTATAAAAATGGGGGTTAGTTTCTACTGTTTATTTGATCTCTCAGCTTCGAGGCACGTTCATAATCTTCTGACTCAATAGCTTCTTCTAGTTCTTTTTCCAATTCTTCAATTGACTTAATGGGTTCAGAAACAGAATCAGAGATTTCGATAGGAGCAGAGTTAGAGTCAAGGTTTTCTGTGTTTTCAGCTTCTTCATTTTCTTCGCTGTCATCATCCAGAATAATGCCTGCAGAGTTCAAAATAAATTCATAAGTAAAAATAGGACAGGTAAATCTGACTGCAATTGCTACCGCATCTGATGTACGTGAATCAATTTCAATTGAGTTCCCTTCTTTGTTTCTACAAATTAATTTTGAAAAAAATATTCCTTCTATCAAGTTGTATATGATTACTTCTTGAATTGTAAACTCGAATTCCTCGGCAAATGATTTGAATAAATCATGCGTCAAAGGTCTGCTTGGTGTCATTCCTTCTAGCTCAATTGCAATAGCTTGAGCTTCGGTTCCACCAATGATGATGGGGAGTCTTCGGTTTCCATTTGCCTCATTAAAAACAAGGGCATAAGCTCCGCTTTGAGTATGGCTGTATGATAATCCTGCTATTTCAAGTTCTACTTTTTTCATTGGCTTTTCAGCTAAATTAGTGCCGATTTAAGGTCGTAAAGTTACGATAAATCAACACCAATACAAAAGCAATTTTATTTAGTCTATTCAATCGGTTATAAATTCTTATATTTGATTGTTTCACAAACTATTTTTAATGGAAAATAATTCTTACAAAACAATGCATCCAAACCTACTCAAATCTATGCTAGTGAAAAGGATAGGTTTTGTTCTTGTCCTTGCGATTACGGGTTCTTTGGTTTATTATTTTCAAACCAAAATTCAGTTTAGTTTACTCGGATTGTCTCTTTTTTATTCAGGAGTTTTTCTGTTAGCTTTAGCTCTTGTTTTTCTTGCCAAAGCCTATTTTAGAAGGAAAAAATTTAAGATTGCAGAAAAGAATATCTCTTATCAAGAAGGGATTCTTTATCAGAAAGAGACTTTAGTTCCTTTTGCTCGAATCCAGCATATAGAGATAGATGAAGGTCCGCTTGAACGGTTTTTTAGCATTGCTACTTTAAGCATTTACACGGCAGGTGACAGCGGAAGAGATCTGAAAATTAGCGGTTTGGAACTAATGAAAGCGCAGGAAATTAAATCATTTATTTCTAATTACATCAAGGATGAATAATTTTTCATTTCAAGAATTTAGCAGGCAATCACCGAAGGGAATAATTATAAATTACGGAGTTCTTTTGTATAAAATGGTTAAATCTTTTTGGGTGTTTATTCCCATTTTGTTTTCCAAAAATATCGAGAATAAGATGAGTTATTTGTTCTCAGTTATTGGTGGCTTGGTTCTTTTGCTGTTGATTGTTGCTGTTGTACAATTTATCTATTTTAAGTTCAAAATAGAAGGCGATCAGTTTATTCTTAATAAAGGAATGGTTTTCAAAAAGAAGACGGCTATCCCTATTGAGAGAATACAGTCTGTCAATTTTAAACAGAATATAGTACATCAGCTTATAAATGTTACTCAAGTAGAAATTCAAACTGCTGGAGCCAAAGATGTGGAGGTTTCGATAAAGGCAGTTTCGAGAGAATTGGCAGAAGCATTGAAGAAAAAACTGCAAAATGAGAATGAAATAGAAGAAGAAGTTGAGATAGAGGTGAAAGAAGATTCTGCCAGACTTATCTATTCTTTGAGCCTTTTGGAGTTATTTAAAGTAAGTTTTTCAGAGAACCATTTGAGGAGCTTTTTTTGGATTTTGGCGATTACATTTTCTTTTGGGTATCAATTGGAGGATATTGTAAATGATTGGAATTTTGCTGATGAAATGATTCAGTTTGTTGTGCTGAACAAAGAGGAAATCACAGGAAGTTTGTTAGCCTTGTTTGTCTTATTCGTAGTAGGGATTTTAATCTCTGTAGTTGTTTCTTTTGTTAGAGTTTTCTTGAGGCATTTTGACCAAAAAGTTGTGTATAAAAATGATGGGATTCAGGTAAGCGAAGGTTTGTTTACAAAGCGAGAAGATATTCTTAAGATTCAAAAAATACAATACGCAGTACAAGTTACTAATCCCGTGAAAAAAGCAATGGGAATTGGAACCGTGAGAATAAGGCAGGCGGGAAGTGGGAAGGTTAAGAAAAAGAAACTAGTGGAATTGGTGGGAGTAAAAGAACATTTTCAAAAGGAATTGAATGCTTTGTTTTTTAGTTACGAAGCACGACCCAATGCCCTTTGTTTCAGGCCAGCTCTCTATTATTTGTTCAAAATGTTTGTGAGGTCAGCATTTTTTGTAGCGTTGGTTAATGTAGTTTTTTATTTCAATGCATTTTCTTTGTTGGAGTTTATTGTGTTGAATTTGGTGCTATTGCCATTGTCAATTTATTTAGTCTTATTGAAGTACGAAAAAACTTATTTCACCTTTCAAGAAGGTAAATTGATTTTGGGAGATGGGAAAATTAGCACAGTAACCACACTCATTGAATATTTCAAAACACAAAATGTTTTGTTGCAGCAATCCATTATCCAAAAGAAAAGGGGAGTAGCTACACTGAAGCTTCAAACGGCTAGTGGGGTTATCAAGCTTCCTTGTCTGCGATTGGATGAGGCTCATTCCATTAAGAATATTTTAATTCAAGAAATGGAGGAAAACAAAAGAGATTGGATATAGGGAGTGTGGTGTTTAAGTCATTCTTCGACACGCTTTCGTTCAATAAATCCAATTTTCCCATCGTCCTCGGGACAATCTGATAAATTTTAATCCCTATAATGTTGTAAATACTCAGGATTAAGGAGTGTATTTATAATTTTTTATCGAGTCTTAGGTTCAACTTGTTTTAGTATCTCACATAGAAATTTCACATTGATTGCTCCTATTTTATTTCAATGAATCAATTTCAGTGTGACATATGAAAAATAGATGGCGTGTTTTTAGAAATTGATGCCACAAAAAAAAACACTCTCAGGAAACTGAGAGTGTTTAAAATTGATTAATTATCTAACTTCTACAAATTAGCCGCTTTTACAGCTGCTGTTAATCTTGGCAATACTTCAAAAGCATCTCCAACAATTCCGTAATCTGCTGCCTTAAAGAATGGGGCTTCAGGATCTGTGTTGATTACCACAATCACTTTACTTCCATTTACTCCTGCAAGGTGTTGAATTGCTCCAGAAATTCCTGCTGCGATATATAAGTTTGGTCTGATGGCTACTCCAGTTTGTCCTACGTGCTCGTGGTGAGGTCTCCAATCCGAATCTGATACTGGACGAGAACAAGCAGTTGCAGCTCCAAGAGCTTTTGCCAAATCTTCTACAATTCCCCAGTTTTCTGGTCCTTTTAGTCCTCTACCAGCCGAAACAACAAGCTCTGCTTCGGGCAATGCGATGTCTCCAGATTGCTCTACTTTACTTTTTATCACAATTTTAGCAGCTCCCAAATCTGTGCTGCTTGCAACAACTTCTGCACTTCCTTCACCAGCCACTGGCTGCAATGAATTAGGCAATACCGAAATTACTTTTGTTGCCGAGTTTATCTTTACGTTGCTAAACGCTTTTCCCGAAAAAGCATTTACTTTTACAACAAAATCATTGGTAGGCAAAGCGATAGCGCCAGAAACAATTCCCGCCTCTAGTCTTACAGCCACTCTTGGTGCAATTGCTTTTCCATTCAAATCTTGAGAAAACACAATTACATTAGCTCCATTTTCTTTAGCAGTTTCTGCAACTAATTTTGTTAGTTGCTGGCTGTCTAAATCTGTTCCGTTAATAGAAATTACCTTTTTAGCTCCAAATTGACCTAAGGCGCTCAACGTATCATTGTCCGAGTTTCCTGCTGTAACTACAATTGTTTCTGTTCCTTGTTCAGCTGCTATTTTACTTCCGTAAAATACTGCTTCTTTGGCGTTTTTTGCAACACCATTTATTGAATCTATATATACTAATACTGACATATTCTTAAATTACTTTTGCTTCGTTATGTAATAATGCTACTAATTCGTCCATGTTGTTTGGGTCAATCATTTTAACCCCACCTTTTGCTGGTGGCATTTCATAATTCACTGTGCTTGTCATGGTTTCAACTGCTGCTGGCGCAACTACTGTAAGTGGTTTCGACCTTGCAGCCATAATTCCTCTCATGTTTGGAATTCGTTGTTCTGCCATTCCTTTTGCTGCCGAAATTACCAATGGAAGATTCCCTTCAACCAATTCGTCACCTCCTTTAGCATCTCTGTGAATAGAAGCAGTAGTTCCTGAGATATCCAATTTACTTGCCAGTGATACGAAAGGTAGATCGAGCATTTCTGCTACCATTCCACCCACTTGTGCTCCGTTGTATTCAATAGTTTCTTTTCCAAGAAGTACCAAGTCAAAGGCTTCGTTTTTAGCGTATTCAGCAATTTGTTTTGCAACAAAATAGGCATCAATTGCTTCTGCGTCAATTCTTACTGCGGCATCTGCTCCAATTGCTAGGGCTTTTCTTATTGTAGGCTCGTCAGCTGATGTTCCTACCGTGATAGTAGTTACAGAACCTCCGTTAGCTTCTTTTAGTTCTATTCCTCTTACCAGTGCGTACCACTCATCATAAGGATTGATAATGTACTGTACTCCAGCTTCATCAAATTTTGTATTGTTATCCGTAAACCCAATTTTTGAGGTTGTATCCGGTGCTTTGCTTATGCAAACTAATATTTTCATAAGGATATTGTTATGGTTGTTATATTTTTTTCCGGTTCAAATTTAAGAATAAAATATATAAAAAGACATGGTATGCATGCATAATAAAATTGCATTTTTTGAATTTATTGAAGTGATATTTTTTTAAACAGAAAAAACGATAAAAACATAAGACAAATAAAAAATAGTATTCCTATCTTTGGAATTATTTTTACAATAACCCATAAACTGAATAGATGAGAACAGTTCAATTTAGAGAAGCACTTCGTGAAGCGATGAACGAGGAAATGAGAAGAGACAAGAGTGTTTTCTTACTAGGAGAAGAAGTTGCGGAATACAACGGAGCTTATAAAGTAAGTCAAGGAATGTTGGACGAATTTGGTCCAGAGCGAGTAATAGATACTCCAATTGCAGAGCTTGGTTTTGCTGGTATCGCAGTGGGTGCAGCCATGAATGGTTTGAGACCAATAGTAGAGTTTATGACTTGGAATTTTGCGATTCTTGCTGCTGATCAAATCATAAACAGTGCAGCGAAAATGTTGCAAATGAGTGGAGGGCAAATCAATGTGCCAATCGTATTTAGAGGTGGAAACGGAACTGCTGGACAACTGGCAGCTACTCACTCTCAGAGTTTTGAAGCAATGTACGCACATGTTCCAGGATTGAAAGTGATTACACCTTCTAATCCATACGATGCAAAAGGATTATTGAAAGCAGCAATTAGAGACAACGATCCAGTACTTATTATGGAATCGGAAAAAATGTATGGAGACAAAGGAGAAATTCCTGAAGGAGAATACATTATTCCAATTGGATTGGCTGATGTAAAAAGAAAAGGAGATGATGTAACTATCGTTTCTTTCGGAAAGATTATTAAAGAAGCTTACGTTGCTGCAGATGAATTGGCAAAAGAAGGTATTTCTTGTGAAGTTATTGATTTACGTTCTATTCGTCCATTGGATTGGGATACGGTAATGAAATCGGTGAAGAAAACGAATAGATTAGTAGTATTGGAGGAAAGTTGGCCAATGGCTTCTATTTCTTCTGAGATTGCTTATTACGTTCAGAGATACGGATTTGATTATTTGGATGCACCAGTAATGAGAGTTACTCAAGCAGATACACCATTCGCATTTTCTCCAACATTGATTGAAGAAGCAATGCCAAATCCAAAAAGAGTGATTGATGCGGTGAAAGCTGTATTGTATGTGAACTAGTTTATTTTAGCTCTTCTGTTCTCGATATAATTTTAAGTTTTTGTTCTCACAAAATTTTAAAACCACTCGAACTGACAGAGCAGAGCAACAAACGCATTTTAATTCGAGTGGTTTTTATGGAGCGATAGCGGATAAAAATTGTATCGAGAACTGACACGAGAATAATTATTGAAAGCCATTTACGAAAGTAGATGGCTTTTTTTTGTAAAGATTGTAAAGGAAGGACGTTAAAAGAAATTGAAAGCGAACTATCTAAAATTCTTATTTAATAATTAAAACAATCCATATGAAAAAAAATGT
>Ga0209555_10000609_pt1 | contig 29956 bp, 20 predicted proteins | sample SaaInl85LU_5_DNA_FD_184643 | JGI IMG/M metagenome (GOLD analysis project Ga0209555, IMG submission 184643) | Marine microbial communities from expanding oxygen minimum zones in the Saanich Inlet - ESP_85LU_5_DNA (SPAdes) (version 2) | ecosystem: Environmental > Aquatic > Marine > Intertidal... | reverse complement strand
GATGCCGATGGCGTGTATACGCTGACGGTGGACAGTTTGGCCGCAGGCACTTACGAGTACAAATTCACCCTCGATGGATGGAACATGCAAGAGGAGTTTACACCAGGCGATCCATGCACCACCACCCTTGATGGTTTCACAAATCGCACAGTGGATGTGAACAGCAATGCCATTCTCGACGTGGTTTGTTACAACAGCTGCGCAGCATGTGGGGGTGTTGTGGTGGAAACAGCGGATGTGACCTTCCGGGTGGACATGAGCCAAGAAGTGGTTTTGGGTCCGATTTACATTTCGGGCAACACGATTGATGGTTGGGCTGGGACATCCGTTGAAATGCTCGATGGCGATGGCGATGGCATTTACGAAGTCACTGTTGCCCTTGAAGCGGGTGACCACGAGTACAAGTTCAACAACGCCAGCTGGGATGATTCGGAGAACCTCGACCCTGTTGAAGATGCGGATTGTACGCTGACAACGGACGGCTTCACGAACCGTTTCTTGTCGTTCACGGGCTCAGACCCCATTGAGATGGACGCGGTGTGCTTCAATTCTTGCGCTGCTTGTACGCCAGACAATGTCTCGGAAATCAATGCATCCGCTTTTGAAGCGACCTTGATGACGGGCGGGCAAATCCAGCTGCAATTCGCTGTTGCCAATGCGCCTGCTGTCCTTCGCATCACGAGCTTGACAGGTGCGCTTGTAGGGGAGTGGAATGTTCCGCAAGGGGCTTCGAATTTCAATGTGGACGCAGGCATTGACGCGAACGGGGTGTACCTGTTGTCGTTGACCCGCTCAGGGCGCCGGTCGGTTCAGAAAGTGATTTTGACCCACTGATTCAAGATTGATGAAAAACATTGCATTTGCATGGATGATGGTGTTGGGATTGGTTTCCGTGGCCTGCTTGCAGGCCACGGGCCAAACCAGCCCCTCACCCCTCACCGTCACAGGAACGGTGAAGGCGACGGACATGGGAGATTTGGGCCTGCCCAGCGTCAACGTCATCGAAAAAGGAACCTACAATGGGACCGTCACTGACCTTGATGGGGCCTTCATGATCACCGTCTCTTCTGCGGATGCAGTGTTGGAGGTGTCCTACATCGGTTATCTGACCCAGGAAGTCGATGTGGCGGGTCGTTCCGAGATTGATGTGGTCCTCGAGCCTGATGTTGCTGGTCTGGAAGAAGCCATTGTGATTGGATATGGCAACCAAAAGCGAAGCCAAATCTCAGGAGCCGTCGGAAAGATTGGCAGCAAGGAAATCACCTCGGTTCCTGTGCTCCGGACGGAGCAGGCCCTTCAGGGTCGGGCTGCAGGTGTTCAGGTGACCCAGAACTCCGGTCAACCAGGGTCCACGCAGTCCATCCGGATTCGGGGAACGGGCTCGCTGAACAACGCAGAGCCACTGTATGTGGTGGATGGCATCCCGAGTTTTGGCATCGATTACCTCAACCCATCTGACATTGAGTCCATCAGTGTTTTGAAGGATGCGGCATCTGCGGCGATTTACGGCGCGCGAGGCGGCAATGGTGTGGTGTTGATCACCACAAAGAAGGGGACGATGAACCAGAAGCCTCAAATCACTTACGAAACGTATTACGGCACCCAAGAGCCCTGGAAGTACATGGCTTTGCTCAATGCCGAGGAGTATGCGATTTTGATGAATGAAAGCAGGGCGTCGGCAGGCCTCTCGCCAGAGCCAGGGTTGTCCAATCCAGCCTTGCTTGGTGAGGGCACCGATTGGCAAGACGCCATTTTCCAACGGGCACCGATTGTCAATCACAGTGTCAGTTTTGTTCAGGGGACCGGGAAGTCGTCCACATCCATCGGCGCGAGCCATTTTTCTCAAGACGGCATCATTGGTGGGGAGAAGGGCCGGTTTGAACGGACCACCTTCCGCGTCAACACGCGCCAAGAGGGCAGCGACCGTTTCCGCACGGGCCAAAACCTCAACTACACTTACATCCAGCGCTCGGCTTTGGCGGAAAACAACGAGTTCACCACGCCGGTGGTTCGGGCTTTGAACATGGATCCGGTCACCGAGGTCCGTCGACCCGATGGTGAGTTCGCCTACTCGGAGTACATCGACTCGGACATCGCGAATCCCGCGAACCAAATCGCCTTGACCAACGACAACTGGACCACCAACCGTTTTGTGGGATCGGCCTACGCGGAGTATGACATCTTGAAGGACTTGTCGTTTCGCTCCACGATGTCGGTTGACTTGAGCTTGGGTTCACAGACGATCTTCAATCCCTCCTACGATTTGGGGATTGGGCCGAATGACCCGAACCGTCCAGCTTACGAATGGCGGGAAATCAACTCGCTTGTGCGGGCAGAAAACAAATGGTCGAATTGGCAATGGGAAAATGTGGCGAACTACAACAAGTCCTTTGAGAATGGTGACGAGTTGCAGGTCACAGCGGGGTATTCTGCCCTGTACAACCAGTACACGAATTTGGTGGGTGTTCGGGACAGTTTGGCCTCCAATGACCCCTTGCAAGCCTACCTGAACAACAGCCTCAACGCGGCGGAGCAAGCGCCCACGGCGAGTGGTGGCATCAGCGAAAGTGCGTTCGTTTCGAATTTCATGCGGGTGAACTATTCGTTGGGCGAGGCGTGGAGTTTCGCAGGCACGATTCGCCGGGATGGTTCTTCGCGGTTTGGCATCAACAACCGCTTCGGCATTTTTCCGTCGGCTTCTGTGGCCTGGAACTTGAAAACGCTGCCCTGGGTGGATGAAAAGGATTGGATTGATTTTGCCAAACTCAGGGCTTCTTGGGGCCGCAACGGCAACGCCGACGGCATTGGCAACTTCGACTTCACTTCGGTCGTTTACAATGGTCTGAACTATACGTTTGGCCTGGACCAACAGCAAGTCAACGGCGCAGGCCCAGTCATCACCTCCAACCCTGATTTGCAGTGGGAGACAGTGGAACAGACGAACATCGGCCTGGACCTGGATCTTTACGAAGGCAAGCTCAACTTTGTCTTTGATTACTTCATCAAAAACACGAATGACATGCTGGCGGTGGTCCCATTGCCTGGTGTGGTGGGGCTCAACCCCGGCGCAACAAATGTGGCTTCTGCTCGCAACTCAGGAGTCGAGCTGATGCTCAATTATCGCGGCGAAAAGGGCGACTGGAAGTACAACGTTGGCGGAAACATTTCCTTCATTCGAAACGAAATCACGGATCTTGGTGACGGCGGACAGCCGATCGCGACGGGCAACGTCTTCGGGTCTGGAGAATTTGTCGCCTACACCGAAATCGGCCAGCCCATGGCGTATTTCTACGGCATGGAGACGGCAGGCATTTTCCAAACCGATGAAGAGGCCGCGGCGAACAGCGCCCAACCTGACGCCCAAGCCGGTGATGTCATTTTCGTGGACCAAAACATGGACGGCGCCATCGATGCGGACGACAAAGTCATGATCGGCAATCCACATCCGGACTTCACTTATGGTTTGACGGGTGAGTTGAAGTACAAGCAGTTTGACTTGAACATCTTCTTGCAGGGCTCGAAAGGCAACGACATTTACAACGGCATTTTCCGTTATGATCTCAACACCACGAACCTCCCGGTGAAGTGGCTGGAGCGCTGGACGGGGGAAAACACCTCCAACGTGTTGCCACGGGTGTCCCACAGCGACCCGAACAGAAACTTCCGCGCTTCTGACCTTTTTGTCGAGGACGGCTCGTACCTCAGGGTCAAGAATGTGCAACTCGGGTACACGCTTCATGACAACCTTGCCGACAAAATCGGCGTTCGTTCCCTTCGCGTCTACGTGGCTGCAACGAATCTGTTCACCTTCACGTCTTACAGTGGGCTGGATCCGGAAATCGGCTCCCGTGGCACGTTGGAAATCGGCATTGACCGGGGTTTTTACCCATCTCCGCGGATGTTCATGGCCGGTTTGAACCTCAATTTCTAAATGGAAGCAAACATGACATATGTGAATCACAAACGCATGGGTGCCTTGGCATTGGCCGGCTTCCTCATGCTCAGCTTGCCTGCCTGCAAAAAGGATTTCCTCGATATCAATCCATTGGTGGGCTCGACAGAGGCGAATTATTACCAAACTCCTGAGGACGCGCAATCTGCGATCATCGCTTGTTACAACCCCTTGCAGCAGGAGGTGACCAACATTCAGGGCTCCAGTGAGTTGTCTGTTCATTTCCGTTGGTACTTCGGTGACATTGTTTCTGATGATGCCACCAAGGGAGGATCAGGTGACGGGGACGAACCGCAATTGTTGCTCTTCGAGAATTTCCAAGGCAATGGCAGCAGCAAGCTCGTGTTGGGCGAGTGGCAGTCGGCCTACAAGGGCATTGCGTATTGCAACTTGGCTTTGGCCCGGATTGCTGGCATTGAAATGGATGAGGATCTCAAGGCACGTTACTTGGCTGAGGCCAAATTCATCCGCGCCTATTGGTACATGAACCTCGTCACCATGTTCGGCGGGGTGCCGTTGGTCCTCGAGCCTTTGGCGCCGAGCGAATACCAACAACCCCGTGCAACTGCAGATGCGGTCTGGGCTCAGATTGAGCAGGACCTCGCCGAGGCGCGCGTGGATTTGCCTTTCCGGACGCAGTTGTCTACCTCGGAGCTGGGTCGCGCCACCTGGGGTGCGGCAACGGGCATGCTCGTTCGGGCAAACATCTATCAGTCCGATTGGCTCCCCGCCAAGGAACTGGCGGAAGAAGTGGTCGCGTCCGGAGAATATGCCTTGGACCCCGATTACGGCAACATCTTCAAGCTCTCGGGGGAGAATGGCCCCGGTTCGATGTTTGAAATTCAGTTCATGAATGCTTCCGGCGGCAACTGGGGCAATTCATTGGAAGGCACGTTCACCAACGTGTTCCAACGGGCCCGCGGCGCGTTTGGCGGTTTTGGGTTCAACATTCCGACACAAGACTTCGTCGATGAATTTGAGAACGATGATCCTCGCCTCGCCGCCACTGTGTTTCAAGTGGGTGACGTCATGGGCGATCGTGGCGTCTTCAGCGAGGAGGCCACTGGCATGCCTCACCAGTACTATGCAAGGAAGTATTTCTCGAACCAGGCGGACGAAGCGCCATTTGGTGATCCGAACCCGAACGGCCCATCGAACGACCGCGTGCTTCGCTACGCGGATCTGCTCCTGATGCACGCCGAGGCCTGTTACCACCTCGGAGAAGAGGAGGCAGCCAAGTCTTCGTTGAATTTGGTTCGTCAGCGTGCTTTCGGTGACGAGGAGCATGACGTCACTGCCGGCGGGCCGATGCTGCTTCAGGCCATTTACCACGAGCGCCGCGTCGAACTCGGGCTCGAAGGCCATCGCTTCTTTGACCTGGTGCGTCAGGGACGCGCGGCAGATTTGCTCGGCCCCCTCGGCTTCCAGGCTGGAACCCATGAAATCTTCCCGATTCCGGAGGCGGAAATCACGCTCTCGGACAACTTGATCACCCAAAACCCCGGATACTGATATGATCCGCAAGACGATATTCGCTGCCACAGCAGCAGCTTTGGTGTTGGCGGCTTGCCAACCATTTGAGGACGAAGGCATCACGCTTCCCGGCGGACCGACCGCGGCATTCGATCACAGCTTTGTGATCCGTGCTGACGGAACGACCGATTCCAACCGGGTCGTTTTGCGTTCTGAGGCACCGGATGGTTTCCTCCACTTTTGGGATTTCGGAAACGGCTTAACGTCCACTTTGTCAGCGGACACCGCGTATTACCCGCAAGCGGGCACCTACGAAATCGTTTACAACGTCTACAATTCTGGGGGATCTGCCGAAGCATCCGTCGAGGTGGTCATTGAAAACACCCTCGAGTTGCCATGTGAAGGCACCCTGGCCCTGTTGACCGGCTGCGACAACCAAAAGACCTGGTTCTGGTCACAGGAGGGCGGCGCCATTTCTGTAGGCCCCGTTCCTTATGCCACAGAGTGGTACAGCTCGCCCCCCTCTGGCCTCGTGGATGAGCAGTATGATGACAGTTACCAGTTCACGTTCGAGGGGGACTACATCTACAACAGCAGCGGAGGAACTGTGAATCCGTTTGAGGGATACATTGTGAGCGCGTTGGAGATTCCAGAATTGACCTATTTCTTCTCCGAAGGAACGGGCACTTCAGGCGAAGACCAAATCATTCTCCCATCTTGTTGGTTCATGGGGGTTTGGGACAGCGGTCCTGCCTATGACATTGTGGAGATCACCGAGGATCGACTCGTTCTGCATGCCCCCATCCAAAACGGCGATTGCACTGCTGGTGACGGATACTTCACCTTGACGTTCATCGCACCATGAGTCGTTTCACAATTGCATGGGTGTTGGGTGCTTCGGTCGTTGCCATGGTGACTGGTTGTGAGGGATGCAAAGATCCTGTAGTTGAACCAGTTGTTGCGGAGTTCTACTTCCCCAACAATGTCACGGCATTTGAGTCCGAAGCCAACGCCGTGTTCACCTTTGAGGTTCGTCTTCCCGAAGCGGCTACGGAGGCAGCCTCGGTCGATTACGAAACTGTCGGCCTTTCTGCCGACCCGGGCGAAGATTTCACGCACGTCGAGGGCACGTTGACCTTCGCTGTGGGCGAAACGTCAAAATTCATTGATGTCCCTGTGGCAGTTGATGGTTACCTGGAGGGGGATGAACAGTTTCAAGTGGTTTTGTCCAATCCCATCAACGGCTACCTCCGCGATTTCGAGCAAATCGCATTGGGCACCATTCGGAACGATGATTCGACAGTTGGAATTGGGGATGCAGGATACGAGGCGGCGGAGTCTTATGACGGCATGGATTTGGTTTGGGCGGACGAGTTTGACGGCTCGTCCATCAATGCTGCGAATTGGACGTACGACCTCGGCGCAAGTGGTTGGGGCAACCAAGAGCTTCAGAACTACGTCGCCAGTGATGAGAACGCCTACGTACAAGACGGTAAACTGATCATCAAGGCGGTGAGCGGTGGGTCTGACAATTACACATCGGCTCGCCTGAAGTCCATCGATTTGCAAGAATTCCAATATGGTCGCGTCGACGTTCGCGCTGTTTTGCCGGTCGGGCAGGGCATGTGGCCTGCGATTTGGATGTTGGGGGCGAATTTTTCGGAAATTGGTTGGCCGGATTGTGGAGAAATCGACATCATGGAGCTCATTGGACATCAGCCCAACCGCGTTCACGGGACGGCGCACTGGGGTGCTGACCCAAGCCAACATCAATACCAGGGTGGGTCGATTGCGCTGCCCAACGGTTCCACATTTGACGAGGAGTTCCATGTCTTCTCCATCGAATGGGAGGAGGATGAGATTCGTTGGTTGATGGATGACGAGGAGTATTTCTCCCTCGATCCAGGCAATGTGGCTCCGCAGGCTTGGCCTTTCAACGAACCTTTCTTCTTCATCCTCAACGTGGCTGTGGGGGGTGTATGGCCTGGTTATCCGGATGAAACGACGTTGTTCCCTGCATTTATGGCGGTCGATTATGTCCGCGTCTACCAGGGGAACTAGGGTGACCAGGGTGACTAGGTGAACTAGGGTGACCAGGGTGACTAGGGGAACCAGGTGAACCAGGGTGTGACCAGGTGAACCAGGGTGACCAGGGAAGGAGGATGGTCGCGGCCTCGTGAGAAACGCTCAGTCAGCACCGCTGCTCGGGTTCATGAGCGGCCTCAATATCAGGTAGGTCTGCGCAAATGGAAACCGGTAGAACCATTTCAGTTCCCACTGATGTTGTCGTTATGCAGCCTGCAGGCGGCGAAGCAGCGATCGGCGGACAATGGGCAGCAAGGACGGCTCAAGCGGGAAGGAGAAGGAGCATCGCGCCAGGAACGTTGCGGGATTCGGAAGGTCGGTGAATTTGCGGGCGAATTCGAGTTTGATCGATTCGAACGTCTCTGCGAGGCGCCGCCGGCGCTGTTCGATTGGGGTGAGTTCGAGTTGGAGGTAGGGCTCGCTGTTGAGTTGGATTTTCGAGCGCTTGTAGCGGTACCCGTAGATTTGGGAATCAGGTTCGTCGAAAATCAAAAGATAGCCCTCGTCAGCGTAAAGGGGTGTGATCCCCACGGGGGTGATTTCCGTGTGGTCCTCGATGATGTTGTAAATCTCCGCACCTTCTTCGATGGAGGCACGCAACCGCGGGATGGCGAATTGCAGCAACTCATCGAGGTAGGCGTCTAGGTCTGGATGGGCTTGGATTTGGCCATAGACCCATCGCATCTTTTGAAAGTCCAAACTTTGAAGCTCCCCCTGCATCAATTCGCCCCACCGGTCGCGCTCTGCCTTGAACTCCTGGAGACCCCGGTGCGCTTCGACCAAATCCCCAAGCGCGGGATACAGCCGTGTTTTTCGAAACTCCTTTCGGACTTTTTGCAACCAGGCCAGCATGAGGTACTGCTTGTACTCCGAATCCATCAGGCCGTCCGTCAGCCATTGTGCGTTGAATTTCTGATGCATTAACAGAATTTACGAAAAAAGCGGCTATCTTCGACGTCCTCAAAGAAATGAGACATGAATAAGAATTTTGCTTTTGTAGCCGTGATGGCGGCGCTTGCGGCTTTTACGGGTTGCAAGGAAGACATCGAAGTTTGTGATGATAAGGCGACGATTTGGATCGTGAACAACACGGTTTGTACGCCCGACATCGAAGTGAATGGTGATTTGGTTCAGGCGGACATTCCTGCTTTGGACTCGATCATGTATGAGGCGGATGCCGGTTCATATGACATCGATGCGGATATGGCCTTGATTTCTGCTTGTGAAGACCACAGTGAGACCATCAACACCGAGTGCGGCGCGACTTACCGCTTCCTGGTGTATCCAGAATGATCTTGCCAGACTCACTGGAGTTGACGAAGCGGTTCCCATTCGGGGGCCGCTTTTTTTTGTGACAAATCCTGTCGATTTTCGGGGCCATGAAAACGAAACATTGGATGTGGGTCTGTGTCGCAGTGTTCACGCTGGGTTTGCAGGGCTGTGATTGGGATGTTGTTGTGCGCGGGTGCACCGATGTGGACGCAGTGAACTTCAGCCTGACGGCGAGCGAGGATGACGGCAGCTGCTTGTACACGGGACAGGCGGTGTTTTGGTATGACGCGGCGGTTTCCGAGGAGTTGTTGTTTTACAAGTCGACGGATTTGGCATTGTTGATCGACAACGAGCTCGCGGCGGAGTGGGTGGCGTCGGACTATTGGTTGGTCGCGCCCAATTGCGGCGGGGCTGGGACAGTGACAGTGGAGAAATCACTTGCCGCGGGAGAGAGTGCGACGGCAACATATCGCGTGGAAGACAATTTTGGCGATGTGCTGTGGCAGGGAGTGGTGGCGTTCAATCAGGGGGGCTGCTCGGCGATTGGGCTGACGTTGTGAGCCATAGGGTTTTCAGCAATTTGTGCCAAACAATCCCAGGAACGTCAACAAATCAGCGACATTGATGAAGCCGTCGCCCGTGAGATCCACGGATGGGCAGTCCCAGGCGCAGGTCATGCCGCCCAGCAGCACGAGCAGGTCCGCGACGCTGACGACTTCGTCACCGTTCAAGTCCCCAGGACAGCCAGCAACGGCGGAAACGGGGGCGCACATTCCGAGAAAGGACCAGTTGGCGCTGAAGTTGACGTTGTTGGACGCCGACCAACCATTGAAGATGGTCAGGGTCCAGTTTCCGGCGTTCTCGCCCGCCTCATCAAACACTGCATCCTCCAAGTTGATGGCCGCTGTGAAATTGCCTCCGATCGGGGATTGCCAGCTGGCAGGCCAGCCGCCGATGTTGCTGCCAGGCACGGGGACATTGTAGCCACCCAGGCTGACGCAGTCTCCGTTGGGCGCGCAAAGGCTGAAGGCGAAGTCAGCGGCAAAGCTGCCGGGTGAAGCGGCGTTGTCGAAGTCGAGTTGGACTTCAATGGCTGTGGGCGTGTTGGCCAAATCCGTCAGGCTCCAGGCCGCCGTTTCGCCGCCGCTCAAGGTTGCTGAGGTTTGGAGGGCCGTTTGGCATGGACATCCGTCGGTTGCAGACGGCCAAATGCAGCTGTCTTCGAGTGGGAAGATGGCCTCTCCCGTGAAGTTGCATGCAGCGGGGCTGGTGCAACCGCAACCTGGACAGTTTGCCGTGCAGTGCGTGAAGAATGTCTTGTACAGGGTGTTGTCGTCAGGGTGCGCATCGGTTTCGCCGTTGAGCAGCGTCACGGTCACCGTGATGTTGTGTTCGCCAAACCCAACGGGCCACCACCCGGATGGGTCGTGTGTGAACCCAGCGGTTGCGATTTCGCCCGGGGCCAAGGGCTGCGGGGATTCAAGGAGCTGGGTTTGGCCGGAAACGGCATCTTCGAAGGACAAGACGAAGCCATTCGTCGCAGTGGTGCCAGCGTTGAACACAACGGCTTGCGGCGCCACTGCGTGCCCGCACAGGGTGTCTGCAAGTCCTGTCAATTCGAGCAACTGCAAATTCGCTCCTGCAGGCAGTGCGTTGACACCGTCAGGGCTCAAGGTCCAAGGCGAGATGGCGAAATAGATGCCGTCCTTCGGTTGGAGTTTGAGGCGCGATACCGTATCCGCAAGTGCAGCTGGCCAAACCAAACTCGCATGGCCCGTATTGAGCACGCTGTCGGCAAGCAGGAAGGGGTAGGTGAGTCCACCATCAAAAGAAAGCCGCGCTTCGAGCCAGGCGTCGTCAAAAGGCGCCTCTGCAGTCATGCCAGGCGTCCAGTCCAGGACGACGGCTTGTGCTTCGGCATCCCACACCCAATTGAGAACCGCGAAAGGGACATTCTCGGGATCACTGGGACAGTGGATATACATGGTGTCCACGCCGCTGGCACCGGCCTCGGATCGATTGTCGCGGGCGGAATACAGGAAGGTGAGGGCATCGCCAGGGCTGGGCAGGGTTTGGCCCAATCCATCGCCCATGCCGCCACTGCCTGCATCACTCGGGAAGTCCCGGAAGGGATGAAGGGTCGGTGGATGGCAGCGCAGTGTCGCCGCGCCGGCATCCGCCTGGTCCCAGCTGTAAGTCAGCACGTCGAAATCGGCATCAATGGTCCCTGAAGCGGTCAGGCGAAATGGCGTCCCTGGGGGCACGGGTCGGCTCTCATCACTGGCCACGACTTGAGGGGCGTGGTTGATGGGCCCGCTCGGCGCAGGGCACAAGGTTGCGCCTGGCCCGGTTGTCAAGAAAGCCCGCATCTCGTTGAGGCTGTGCGCGTGAAATTCATCGTCCGGCAAGGGTTGCAGATTGGGACTGCAAATCCCTGCATAACTCATGATTGTGCTGCCCGACGCTGGCTCAAATGCCGTTGCGGCTTGGGCGTTGCATGGGTTGGAGTGGGTGTGGCTTGCCCCGAGTTGGTGCCCCAGTTCGTGACAGAATTGGCCCACTTCAAAGGCCTCGCCGACGGGGACGGTGGCCCGGCTCACCCCGCGCGCCTTCATGGCCCCACATGCGCTGCCGAGGCTGGCGATGCTCGAGAGGCCGGTGCCAAACACGTGTCCGATGTCGAAGGCCTCGCTTCCCAGGATGCCGTTGAGCGTTGCTGCATTTTGCGCCATCATTTGCGCAGCATTGGCGTTGTTGTATGGATCGGTTTGGGCATCGAGAAAGACCAAATCCCCATTCTCCGGCACCAATTCGAACTGGATCCCCATTTCCGGCCCGAAAACGGCATTCGCCCGGTTCACGGCCGCCACCATGGCAGCCAAGGCAGCCGCTGTGCTTCCCCCGTGGTAGGCGGCGTATTCGCCGGTGCATGCGAGGGCCAGCCGCAGGACGCGCGTTTGCACAACGCTTGGTGCGGGTGTGGTTGAAGCGCGCGGCAAAGCCTGTGGAGGTCCAGTCGGCATTGCACAAGTCACGGCCTCCGTTGCGTTCGCAACCTCAGGGGCAGGTGCAGGTACCGAACCGACTTCCGTCACCTGTCCATCTGGAAATTGCATGAAACCTCGCCTCGCTTCACCATGCTGGACAAAGTAGAACTTCGCGCCTTTTGTGGACCCGATGGACGTGCCTTCCCAAGCTTCGATGGCGGGCCAGTGTTCCCGCAGGCCTGGGGACATCGCAGTGGCTCGATGGACGGAGAATGCATGTTCCTCGCCTCCGTCGGCGAAGACACGAACGAGTCTTAGCCCTTCCCTGCCAGGTTCTTCCCCTTGTTCGTCAGAAAGGGGTGGCGCCCATGAGACTTGCCAGTCTTGTCCCAACGACATGGCCGTCGAGGTTCCGCAAATCAGCAGAACAAGCGCCCGGACAACAGAAGGAGCAAGGACAAACACCTGAAGCGAATTGATTTGGAAAAACAACCCGCTTAAGGTACAATAAAATCAATTCGTCGCCATCTGTGGCTGACCGAGCTGTTTGAGCATTCGGGTGTGCAACCGCAACGCTTCGTAGAAGCTGGTTTGGCTGTGGTAGGGGAGGCCAAATTCCTCAGCCGTCTTCTTCACAATGGGCGCCAAATCACGGAAATGCACATGACAAATGTTGGGGAACAAATGGTGCTCAACTTGGTGGTTCAAACCGCCGCTCAGCCAAGTCAGCAGACGGGACCGGGTACCAAAGTTTGCCGTCGTTTTGAGTTGGTGAACGAGGGGGTCATCAGGCATCACACTGCCCTTTTCCGCGGTTTCGAACAAGTGCTCTTCCATGACGTGGGCAGGTTGGAAAATGGAGGCCAAAATCAAGCCAGCCACCATGTGCATCACAACCCAGCCGAGCAAGATCTGCCACCACGGCAATCCGCTCAACCACATGGGGAGGGCGAGGATGTAGCCGAAGTGAAGGGATTTGGTCCAAATCAAATACCCCAACGTCTTCTTCAAATTTGATCCAGAACGCTCGAGCATGCCTGTCTTGTGGTAGCGCGCCGCCGAAATCCAGTCTTTCGTCGTGATCCAGAACAAAGACATGATGGCGTAGAAAAGCCAAGCGTAAATGTGCTGGAATCGGTGAATGCCTTTCAACGGGCGATCTGGCGTAAAGCGCAAGATCCCGGGCGTGTCGATGTCCTCGTCAAGCCCTTCAATGTTCGTGAAGGTGTGGTGCAGAACGTTGTGTTGGATTTTCCAGAGGGCGGCGTTTCCACCGACCACATCGAGCATCCGCCCCATGACTTCATTCACCCACTTGTGTTTGCTGTATGCGCCGTGATTGGCATCGTGCATGATGTTCAGGCCGATCCCGGCAAGGCCGAGGCCCATCACAAAGGCCGCGAGCCAAAAACCCCAGCCGCCCCCGGTCCACCCCGCGGTGATGAACACCAGAGGAACGAAGTACAGCAACAACATAACGGCTGATTTCACCACCATGCGGTGGTCAGCGAATCGGCTTTTTCCAGCGGATTGAAAGTGCTCTTCAACTCTCGCTCGGAGGGTCTTGGAAAACCCTGTGGTGTCCCGGCTGAACCGGACTGTAGGCAATTGCATAGCGGCCGAAGATACAATTCGGAACGTTAGAACATCCTCCTCAGAATGTCACAAATGCCAAACTGCGTCAATTGCAGGTCGCAGAAAACTCGCCGAGCAGTGCCAAAACATCCGTAACCCCAACTTGACCGTCGCTGTCGATGTCGGCGGTGCAATTGGTTTGGCAACCAAAATCAGCCAGGAGCAACAGGAGGTCGCCCACGTCAACGGCACCACTCCCATCCAAGTCGGCCGCACAATCCACGCCGGTTTCCAGGCAAAACGCGTGGGAAGTGCCATCGCCATATGCAGCGGTTTCCATGGCGAAGAGCACCCCACCATCGGGGCCGGTCATGGCGTAATCGCCATCGACATCACAACTGGCCCATGCGCTGCCATTCATGCCATCGCCATAGGTGTCGGTGATGTTGAAGGTGTAGCAACCATCGCTGAGGCAGATGTCGGTGACTGTGGTGCTGTTGCTGCTCAACGTGCCGCTGGCCACTTCCATCACCACAGTGCCTGCTTCGTCCACAAGGGTCCAACCCACCTCGCCGCCCCAGCAATCCGTGGAAATGGTGAGCGAGACGGGCACGCCACTGCCGCTCTCGAAAGGGCTGCTCAGGAATTGATTCGCCGGGTTTTCATCGCTTGCCGGTGGCAAAAGGATGACCTCCATTTGACCGGAGGTTCCGGCAGGCACGTCAAAGCAACCCGCGTCGCAGGCGCTGATGCTGACCGTGCCGCCGAGGGCCAGCGTGCCCGTCCAATTCACGGTCAACGTGTCAGGCATCGCTGAGCCATCCACATGCAAGATGAACGAAAGGTCGAAAGCCGTAGCGGTGACCAAACCGTAATTTGTCACGGTTGCGGCAGGTGCGAAGGTGGACCCACAGCCGCCCGAGGGGAGGCCGACGAGATCGGAAACGCCGAGGTCGTTGTCCACGGGATTGAGGGTGGGGTCGATCACAAAGTTGCCATCGCTGATGTCGAAAAAGTGGTTGCCACTGGCCTTCACTTTGATGCGTGCGGTGTTGGAGGAGATGTTGGGCAGGACCACGGTTTCGGCGCCGTCGTTGGGCACACTGCTGGCAAGCAGTTCATCAAACGTGTACCCCCCGTCTGTAGACAACCAAACGTCGACCGCCGTGCAGTTGATGGGCGCGCCATCGGTGCCCGCCACCGCCCAACTCACGACCATTGGTGCTCCCGGAGCGACGGCCGACCCGCCATTGGGGGTCAAAACCTCGAAGGGACCGGAATTGCCATCGACTTGAAATGACAAGAGGTCTTGTCCCATTGCGCCACCGCCGGCGACATTGTCCTTGACGGTGCATTTGAAATTCATGGCCCGGCTGTAGGTCGGCAGCAACTCGCCGATGGTGCTGGATCCGTTGACGAGGTCGGGAATCCGAGGAAATACCCGTGTGGGACTGACGTCCGAAGACCACGACCGGAAAATGGGCTGCGTGCCGCTGGGGTTTGTGAGGTTGTTGTCCCCGGCGGCTGTTGCCGGCCCCAAATCGTACTCTTCCCAATTGTAGGTCAGGTCATCACCATCGCTGTCGAAGCCAGTGGCTGTCAGTTCAAATGGGGTGTTCGCTGGAATGGTCAGGCCATTGACCCCGGCCTCCACGGTCGGGGCGGTGTTTCCTGTCGTGGTGATCACTGGGCAGGAATTGCCGTTGCCATTGACCGAGAAGTTGATCATTTCGTTGATCGAGTGGTTGTGGAAATGATCGTCGGAATTGCTCTGCAAATTGGGCGAACAGATGCCCGCATAGCCCATGATGGTGCTTGCACTTCCAGGTTCATATGCGGCTGATGAGGCGCGGTTGCAAGGGTTGTTTTGGGTGTGGTTTGCGCCAAACTGATGCCCGATTTCGTGCGCCACATAATCGATGTCAAACGGATCTCCGACTGGCGACCCCCCGCCGGTGACCCCGCGCGCCTTGCCGCTCCCGCAGGGCCCGTTGAGCTGGGCGATGCCGCCCCCTCCGGTGGAGAACACGTGTCCGATGTCGTAATTCGAGGAACCGATGACGGCGTCGCAGTTCGTTTGGTTTTCGTTGAGCATCGTCGAGCCGCTGTTGTTGGTGTACGGGTCGGTCGCGCCGTTGAGGTAGATGATGAGGTTGTTGTTTGCGATGATGTCCATGTGAATGGCCACGTCGCGCTCGTACACACCGTTCACGCGGTTCATCGTGGTGACCATTGCGCTCAGCGCACCGGCCGTCGTGCCGCCATGGAACTGGGCATATTCGCCTGTGCAGGCCAGGGCCAAACGGTAGGTCCGCAATTGTTCGCCCGGCTGAGCCGCAGCGCGCGGCACGGGCGCTGGTGCCATTTGCTTTCGCGGCGGGAATACGGTCCGGCCTTCGTCCGCGACCAAGCAGTTGAAGCGCTCACCAGAATGACCTGCCGCGAAATCGTCGCGGGTGTAGATTTGGTAGACCCCGCGGCTCACCGGATGATGCCAAGGGTCGATGAACACCGTTGATCCCGAGGGGCGCAGAATCATGGCGTGGAAGCCCTGAGCGGTGAAATCGAGGTGCGCCACCTCGCCACCCGGCGATTCGCCAATGTATGTGCGGATGTTGGGGAACTGGCGCTCGAGTTCTGGCGCCATTGTGGCGTGCGGGCGAATCGAAAGGGCCAAGATTTCGCCTTTGCCGATCGGCAAGGCCAACGAAGTTTGGCCCTCGAGCGCTGCACGGAGGGCAGGTTCGTCGACTTGGAAAATTTCTGCGGTTGCCGGAGCGATGGCAGGTTCGTCCGAAGGGGTGGTGGTGGGCGTGAAGATTTGGCCCAAAGCCAAGGCCCCTGCGAAATGAAGGGCAAGAACGGCCAACGAAAGATTCCGAATCATCGGCAGAAATTACGAAAAATCACATCACCGATGGACGATGTCCAAATCGGCTTGTGCCAAGCGCAACCGGAGCCAAGCCGCCACGCGTTCTTGATCCGCGGTGGTCCAAGCCGTGGTCGCGGAATCGGTCCAAGTGATTTCGACGCGGGGCCGGACGTCCGATGCACCGCTGTGTCGGAACATGCCCACGCCCGCGCCGGTGATGGCGGCGTGTTGCAACTGAACTTCTTCAGCGAGCGATGGCGGCAGGGTCATTTGGCCCAGTTGGGACTCGGCTTGGCGAAGGGATTCCCGCAGCGATCGAATTTCTGCATCCCGTGCGGAAAGGGCCTCGCGGCCTTCGCTGTAGAGGTCGATGAGCCGTTGCATCTCTTCGAGGTTGTCGGGGCCGGCAGCGTTTTGGACGATGTGGAGTTGGACCCCAGGAACGGCCTCCGCCAACCCCTCCTTCCATTGACCGGTCAGTGCTTCCGGCACATGTTCGCCGAGCAAAACGAGGTTCACAACGGGGGTTCCATCCGGCCAAGTGATGTCGGACTTCACGATTTCGGTGCCTGGGAATTTGGCGTGCTCGGTGAGGTACGATTGAATTTGAGAGGAGGTGACGGTTTGGCTGACAGTTTTGTAGAAAATCCAACCCGAAGGCACGATCAATGCCATCAATCCAATGGTGAAGATGCGCTTGTATTTGCGCTCCTTCGCCGGATCCACCACCGCCGTGACCGGGAAGCGCAAGTAGCGAACCACCAGCGTTGTGGCGGTCGCAATCAAAATCGCATTGATCAAAAACAGGTAGAAGGCGCCGAAGAAATAGTCCCATTGTCCGCTGGCCAGCCCGAACCCCGCGGTGCACAGCGGGGGCATCAGCGCCGTGGCGATGGCCACCCCCGGAATGACGTTGTTCTTTTCTTTTCGTGAGCCAGCCAACACACCGGTCAATCCGCCGAAAATCGCCACCAACACATCGAGGAAGGTGGGGTTTGTCCGGGCGAACAGCTCGTTGCTGGCCTCGTCGATCGGAGAGATCAAGAAGTACAAGGCACTGGTGAGAATGGCGATGCCCGCCGCCACGCCGAGGTTGAGCAGCGACTTGCGAACCACGCTGAGGTCGTTGATGCCGATCCCGAGCCCGAAGCCCATGATCGGCCCCATCAGCGGACTGATCAGCATGGCCCCAATCACCACGGCCGTCGAATCGACGTTCAGGCCGATGCTTGCGATGAAAATGGAAAAGACGAGAATCCACAGGTTGAATCCTTTGAATTCGATGTCCTTCTTGATGCCAGCAATCGTGCTCGCTGGGTCTGCGAGGTCAACAATGCTGAGTCGGTTGAGAAGGATGGGCTTGATGAGGGCCAACACCTTGAGCCAAACCCGTTTGAGCGAGGTTTCCTTTGGCCCCTCAGGCAAGCCAGGCATGGGGTTCATGAACAGGAGATTTGGCACCAAATATGCGATATTTCCCCTTGGGTCGAAATCTGACGGGAGAAAACAAATCGGCGTACTTTCACCGCCATCATTGAAAAGTCATGAAACGCCAATCTTTCGCACCCGCCGTTGTTTTGCTGATTCTTGTGGGGTGTGGTGCCAAGGTTTTGGGGCAAGATGATACCGCCCCGCCAGCGGCGCAATTGAGCGCCTACGAAAGGGGTGAGGGACTGATGTTTCACAACACCCGGTCGGGGTACACGCTTCAGATGCGCGGTTATGCGCAATTCAGTTCCGAGTTGAGGCATTTCTCGGGAACGGATGAGTGGTACAGTCGGTTCCGGGCGCGAAGGGTCCGTCTGCGCTTTGTGGGCGCATCGACTTCGCAGAAGTTCGTCTACCGCGTCCAGTACGAATTCACGCGGCCTGGCGGGGATGGTGATGACATCTCTGGCGCACTGATGGACGCCTGGGTCGCTTACAACCCCTCGAACCGATTCCGTTTGAGCTTCGGGCATCGTGCGCCCTTGAGTGACAATTTGGAGATGCGCATGGGTTCTCACACCTTGCAGCTCATTGAACGGAGCCGATTGACTTCCGCTTTTTCGAGCATTCGGGATTTTGGGCTGTTCGCAGAAGGTCGCGTTCGGGCGGGTGGTGGCGGTTGGTTGCGCCTTGCCGCAGCCGTTGTGACCGGAGATGGTTCTCGGGCATGGCAAGAGCAGAATCACGGCGGATTCAAGTATGAAGGCAGGTTGGAGTGGTTGCCCTTGGGTCTCTTCCGGTCATTTGGGCAGTTTCGGCAGACGGATTTGGTCAGAGAAGTCCAGCCACGGCTGCTTCTCAGTGCGTATGGCAGTTACAATCAAGGGATGAGCAGTCGTCGTGGCCGGGCAAGTGGAGACATTTTGTATCTCGACAACAGTTTCCAGGAGGTTCTTCCGGATTATTGGAAATTGGGTGCAGACTTGTTGTTCAAGTTCAGGGGATTCACGCTGATTGCGGAGTATGTGCTTGCGGATGCGAGGGTTCCTGCAGACCAAATCACCCAGCGCGTCCGCAACGACGGCTCCCTCGCCACGACCTTCGAGGGTGGTGTAGAGGCGTACGTCAAAGGCCGGATGATGCTCGGTTCGGCTGTCAATGTTCAGGCGGGTTATGTGTTTCCCAGCCTCTGGTCCGTGGATGCACGCTGGACGAGGTTGTCTCCAGCGGATCACAGTTTCTTGATGAACCCCACGTTTTATGCGCGCAACGGCTACCAAGAGTTGGGTGTCGGGAAGCATTTCGGTCGGGACTATGGTACGAAGGTGCAAATGGGGGTGGTGCGGACCGTCGCCGAGCCCTCTGCCACCTCCATTCTCGGCAATGCCTTTGACGGATCAGAGTGGACCTTCCGCTTGCTGACGCAATTCGCGTTTTGACCATGCGTGTTGAAGTGAAAATGCGGGTGATGTTGGCGGGTTTTCTCCTCGCTTTCTTTCAGGCGCACAGCCAGGACCCCAAATCCATTCGAGAGGCTCACTTCCCCTCACCTGACACCGCCTTCACGACCCCGGCTTTTTCCACGCGCAATGATTTCACGAACAGTGAATTGTTGTTGGAATTTTTGGACAAAGAAGCATCTGCGGCTCAAGGTTGGGTCCGGGACACCATCGGCATGTCTGCCAAAGGTGTGCCCATCGTTGCTGTGCAAAAGGGGGGCGAGGGCGCTGTTCGACCGGTTCGCGTCCTCATGCTCGGCGGCATCCATGGGGATGAACCTGCAGGGACCGAGGGGTTGCTGGCGATGATGCAACAACTTGCTCCCGGGGGCCCTTGGGCGCATCTCTTGGACAATGTGGTGCTGCGCGTGGTGCCGATGGTGAACCCTGACGGCATGAACCGGCAGAACCGGTATGCCGCAAACGGTTTGGACTTGAACCGGGACCAGTCCAAACTCGTGAACACCGAGATGATTGCCCTCAAGCGCGATTTCAAGGCCTTCGATGCCGATGTGGTGATTGACTTCCATGAATACCGGCCTTACAGAGCGGATTATGTGGACATGGGCACCTTCGGTGTGACGTCACCATTCGATGTCATGTTCATGTACAGCGGAAATTTGAATGTGCCCGAAGCCATCCGGTCGGCGACGGAGTCCCTCCTCGTGGATCCGGCGAGAGCCGAGATGGCGCGGTCAGGCCGGCGGCATGCGAACTATTTCCGACCTGTTGTCATTCGTGGCCAACGGGAGTTTCGGTCCGGTGGGACCAGCCCGCGGTCCTCGGTCACCTCGTTTGGTTTGGCGTCGAGCCTTGCCGTGTTGATGGAGATTCGGGGGGTGGGTTTGGGTCGAAAAGGGTTTGAACGACGCGTTGAAACCGCCATGTTGTTGGCGCACAGCTACCTGAAGTCGTCCAGTGCATCGGCGGATGCGATTTTTGCCGCGCGAACAGCCGCCCGCGGAGATTTGGCAGATGTCGTGATCGAAGCCAAGCGTTCCGAGGGGCCTTGTGTGGTAGAATTGCTCGACTTGCAGTCAGAAGAAGTGCGGACGTTCAACGAGGTTTGTTCCGACAGCAATGACCAAACCCCCGAACGCACCCGACCCCGCCCAGCGGGGTACGTACTGTTGCCGGGTCAAGATGGGGCAGCAGAACGTTTGGACATCCTCGGCTTGGACCTGGTGTTGTTGTCCGAGGACATGCCCGGGGTCTCCTGCGATGTCTATGATATTTCGGAAGACCGGCCATCGCCTGACGAATTTGAGGGCTTCCACGAACGCCTCCTTGATGCGGTCGTCCGGGACAGCGTGCTTGACCTCCCTGCGGGGAGTTGGTACGTTTCCGCGGATCAGCCCAGGTATCCACTCACTTTTGAATTGCTCGAACCCGAAGCGACAAATGGATTTGCTCGTTTCCTCGTGCTTGACTTTCCCAAGGGCGGACCTTTTCCTGTGGTCCGTGTCCATGAACCTTTGAATTTCCCTCAACCATGAAGAATGTTTTCGTCACCCTTTTGCTGCCTTCCATGGCGTTGGGCCTTTCCCTGGGGCTGAACGCCCAAGAAGACGATTTTTCGGTGGACGCCCCGTCAGGGGTGGCGACCTTGGTGCATGGCGATGGGTTGGAAATTCGATTTGAGGCGGATGAATTTGTGTTCGGCATTGGGGGAATGGCACAACCTGGGTTTCAATGGGGTCGCCAGGATTTGGACTCCACGGGCACATTGGGCACGTACATTCGCCGGTCGTATTTGGACCTCCACGCCACGGATGAAAAGCGCAACCTCGACTTCCTGATTCGGGCGGATTTTTCACAAGAGTTGCCCCTGTTGGATGCCTTCGTGCAATGGCGGCCTTCCAAGCATTGGACCCTCCGCATGGGCCAATTCCAGCAAATTGCCAACAACCGCGAGATGGTGTTTTTCGAGGGCGATTTGAATTTTCCGACCCGATCCCTGCTCAGCCAATTGTTTGCCGAGCGCGGCCGGGAATTCGGTTTGGCTGTCATGGGGGCGTGGGGAGAACCCGACGGGTGGACGGTGCGACCGGCCGTCTCTGTGACGACGGGAGATGGAGCGAACAGTTTTGGCAGTCTGTCCAATGACCCCGATCTCGGCGGCATGAAGTGGAGCGGACGGTTGGATGTTCTGCCATTCGGTGATTTTGACGCCAGTTCAGCCGTGGATTTTGTTCGGGAACCGACCTTGAAACTCGCTTTGGGCCTGGCCACCAGTGTCAACATCGGCGCCAGCGGCGCTGTCGGGGAAAGCCATGGCGATTGGCTTATCTACGATGAAGCGGGTCGGCACCAGCTGCCGAACTACCTCAAAAACCACGTGGATTTGCTGATGAAGTGGCGTGGGGCGACAGTTTTGGCGGAATATGTGAACGCAGCGGCATACGGCCTCGACGGCGCCTTCACGAATCCGTCCTTGGGCACCCTGCTTCTCCCGACGCAAATCAGCACGTACCTCGTTCTTGGCAACGCCTTCAATGTCCAAGCGGGTTATGTGCTGAACAATGGTTTGGCGCTGGACGCCCGTCTCTCCCGCACCTATCCTGAATTTGCGGCCGACAATTCGGCTTCCCTTTTGCAAGTGGCTGATGCCCTTGGCGGTTGTTTGACATGGTACCGGAATGCGCAGGCACTGAAGATTCAGCTGGCGGCCGACTATTTCAATTATCCAGATGTTCCGATGCTCAATGGTTGGCAGGCTTCAGTCCAAACCCAGTTCCGCTTCTGACCTTCCGGCTGCGTCGATTCAGAAATTGCCGTGGGCCTGCAAGCCCTCGGCATCCATCAAGACGTTTCCACGTGCAGCCACACCGATGAGTTGCCAGGACTCGTCGAACCAGCAAAAATCCGCGTCGCTTCCCACCGCAATGCGCCCTTTTCGTTTCAGCCCCATGTTGCGCGCGGGCCCCGTTGTCACAAGGCCGAGCGCCAGTGCTGCCGGGACGTCCGTCTTCCGCAACAATTGTTGAACATTCCAAAGGTTTTTGTCAATTGGGGCTTTTTTGAAGCCCGTCAATTCTCCGTCCTCATTGAGGATCCCGATGCCAGCGTTGCCATCGCTGCTCAAGGTGAATTGGCCCAAATCGTGACCTTCTTGATGGGCCTCCGCCAAAATCTCCCAAGGCGGTCGAAATTGCGTCCCTCCGGTCGACAAATCGGCCATGCCGCCTCGTGCGGCAAATGCCTTGGCTTGCTCGAACAGATGAGCGGTCCTGCCCAAATGGGTCGGCGAGAGCCTGCGGATGTCGACGTGGTTTTGGTCCAAAATCTCGAACAAAATGTCCATCCCTTCCGGCAGCGCACCGAGGTGCAAGTGCAGCACGCCTCCTTTGCCAGAAATCATCCCGCCCACCTGAATCTCGCGCAAAATGTTGAGCAATTGATGAGCGGTGGGGTACGAGGAGCGCACGTCAGCAATGGCCACTTTGCAACCCACAACCCGGTCGATGAACAGCAAATCGTCATGGACATTGCCAGTGAACGTTTTCGGCGGCAAGCCGAAGTAGCTGGTCAGCATCCACGCTGAAATGCCTTCCTCCTCGAGGGCTGCGCATTTTGCGTAGAGGGTGTTCAAGCTTCTGGCCGTGCCATCGGTCCCGAGCAAGCCGACAACTGTGGTGGTCCCGCAGCGAATCAGGTCGGTGACATGGACTTCAGGGGTCATGGAACCGTAGCCATACTTCCCGCCTGCGCCCGTGATGTGGATGTGCTGGTCGATGAAGCCAGGTGTGAGTTTGGCCCCGGCCAAATCCACCACCTCCAACCCCTGCACGCCCGCCATTGTCCAGGCAGGTTCGTCGGCCTTCCGAATCGCGATCACTGCGCCATTTGCGACCAGAACATCGCCCATACCGACTGGATTGGGCGTGTACAGGTCCGCGTTTTTGTACCATTTCATCATTTGATCAAGGTTTCGTAGATGACCATCAACAGCAACGTGACCGCCATGGGCAAGGCGTTTCTTCGCGCAACATCCATGGGTTTGACACCGGCGATGCCAGACGTTGCGATGACAACCCCGGCGATGGGAGACGCAGCACGGCCCATGCTCGAAGCCAACTGCATCGGAAGGAGCAAGTGAATTCCGGGAACACCCAGGGACGTTGCGATTTTGGGAATCAGTGGTCCGAAAGCAAAGAAGGAGGCGTTGCCGCTGCCCATCAGAATGGAGGCCACAAAGATGAGTCCGACGAACAAGACCAGCACCGCCAGCGCCCCACCGCCCAAACTGTCGGCAAAGGCCAGCAACCCGTCGATGAGTCCGAGCTGAATCAACCCTTTTGCAAAAATGTCCGCGGCCACGATCAAGGTGACGACTTGGCTGAAGGCTCTTCCCATGCCCTGCCAGCAGCGTTTCAACCCGGTTTCCAGGGAAGCTCCCTTTGCGCCGGCGATGCGATGCACGCCCATTGCAACGCCCAATGAAATGAGCATCGCGGTGGACGTGTCCAGGATGATGGGGTTGTCGCCGGTTTGGAAAAACGAGCTGAAGGTCATCAGAAGGACGAGTGGCAAGACAGGCAGGAAAGCAAAGGGGCGCGGAATGTTGGGCTTCGGTTCAGCCGATGCCGCTGAACTGCTGGAGGAGGCTTTCGGGGCGTCTCTTCGAATTTGCAGGTAGACGACAGCCATGATGACCAGGGTGAAGCTCCCCGCGAATGGCAATTGATGCGCCAAGAAGTAGGTGACATTGTCCATGCCCAAGAGTTCGGATGCGCGCGCGGTATTTGCACTTGCGGGGCCCATGTCGAAACAGGTACAAAGTGTGATGATGGACACGGAAGTCAACGGGGAGAGGCCGATGCGAAGCAGAATCGGATGCACCGATGCAATCATCAAGAGCCCCAACCCTGCGGCGCTCGGCACGCACAACGACAGCAATTGGCCCAGGGGCAACACCAGGACCCCTGCGAGGTGGGGCACTTTCCGCAAAATGGTGATGGGCCGCATGGCTGCATGGACGAGTGCTTCAGTGGCGCCCATGTGTTCCATGTAGGCCACAAACCCTGCGATGGCCATGATCATCACGCCGATGCCACCGGCTTTAGACCGCAGGGATTGCGCGATCAATGAAAACAAGTCGAACCCCTTGAATCCACTGCTGGGTCGGGCCGCGGCCGGCTCCCCCAAAGCCCATGCCACCGACAACATCAAGAGACCTGCCAGCAGCAAAACAGCCTGCGGGTGTCGACCTTTTGCAAGGGCATGCCCGGCTGCAAATGTGGCCAACCCGGCCACTGGCAAACTCACACTGAGCAACATGTTATTCAGGAACGACGCCCAGGAGCACGCCCCCAGCAGCTTGAATTTGATCGTAGATCGCTTGAGGCACACCGATATCGCCAGTGGCGTTGTTGTTGTCAGGTCCTGGATTGTCGGACAAATCGATCTCTTCGATCAGATTGACATTCGCAGTGAGGTCGATGTCGGACAGGTTGTGGGATCGCAAGTGGAGGTGGCGCAGCGCAACATTGTTCGTCAGGTCCATGTCGTTCAAGAGGTTGTCCGCTTGGGCGCTGCCGCGAAAACGGAGCTTTTGCAAGCTGGGGCATCCGCTCACATCGAGGGCCTCGACTTTGCAAAAGTTCATGCTCAGTTCCACCAAGGTGGGATTTCCGCTGAGATCCAGCGCTGTGAGATCATTGGATGTCAAAACCAAAGTGTCGAGGCCAGCAAAAAACTCGACGCCATCAAGGTTCTGAATTTTTTGAGCGGCAGTTGCAACGCCAGCGGCTTCCAAGGCAGATACATTCGCGCTCGTTTTGCTCAATTGCAGGCTGTTCACCCCGGTAACCAAATCTGGATTGAGGTAGTAATTCGTCTGCAATGCTCCCGTTTCCAAGGTGTCGATGCGTTCCTGAACACCGGGAATGCCCAAAAAGACCATGTACTCGCCGAACGCTCGGTCCGGAACCTGAAAGGTGAATCCTTCATTCGGGTCTTCTGGGATGGGCAAATCAACGTCCTTCGTTTTTGCACATCCCACAGCGATCAGTGCTGCGGTCAAGAGTGCTGCGGCTCCAAGTCGTTCCAAACTCCTGTGCATGCTGGGTGTTCTTGTGGTTGTTCTGGTGAGGTTCATGGGTACAAAAGGGAAGCAGCTGCGGCGGCCATGCCGGCGGCGTTGTGCCCGACGCCGTTGACCTCCATCAGGTTCCAGTCGAAAGATAGGCCCCAGTTGGATGCCGTCAATTGCGCGTGGTTGAAGAAGTAGTTTCCGCGGTCATAGCGGTTGTCGCCTTGCGCGAATGCCCCTTCCCATGCTGTGTCATTGAAGGCCGTGTCTTCTGTTCCGAGGTGAATGTGAAGGTTGAGGCTGAATGGGCCCACCAAATCCGCTTCGGACATCGGGCTGCCGCCCAAAGCATAAGGAAAATCGGCATCATCCTCCGGCACGGTGTACCATCCGGCATTCGCAGCGATGGCCTGCCCGAGCCGCTGTGCATCGCCGAACAAAACGTACCGATGCACAAATTGTGCCCCCCCGGAATGCCCCCACATGTCGTAGCTCGGCTGCAGCACTGAAGTGCGCGCCAAGACCTCATCGAACAGCGGCTCAATGCACGAGAACAACCATTGCGATTCTGGCAACAACTGACCGGAGATGTCGTACATGTTGCCCTGTTGGTAGCTTCGGCTCCCCGGGTAGTCCGCATCGGTGAAGACAGGAGCGAAGACCATGCATTGTTTGGCCTCGGCCAAATCCCTCCACGCCTCCCGATACGACGCTGCATTCCGATCGGCACCATGAAGCACGAGCAAAATGGGCATGTCTTCAATGCTTCCCGTGGCCGGAATGTGATACAGCACATCGACGGTCTCCGCTTGGCTGCCTTCTGGCATGTCGAACACGAACGCCCCGCTGCCTCGTGTGAGCGAGAACCCGATTGGATCTTCGGGTGTCGGCCGGGTGGATTCTCGGCACCCAGATGGCAGGATGGTGAGTCCGAACAGAATGGGCAGGAGGCTTCGTCGAATCATGCCTTAAAAGTACACGCTGCCGGTCTTCCGCTAGGCTTGGGCTAGGCTGGCGAGGGGATTCTGCGACATTTTCGATGAATTCTATGAAATTCTCTACGTGTCGTTGTATATTGCTCTTTGAACCAAATCATGAAATGATCATGGCATTTTTGAAATCCAATTTGTTTGTCGGTGCGGTTTTGGCCACAGGCCTCATGCTCACCGCAGACAATTTCCATGCCCAGAACGACCTCGAACTGCAAGGCATCATTGACTTTACTGTTCCAAGCGGCGGTTCTGACGGAAAGGCGATTCACGTGGTGGCCAATGCGGACATCGCGGACTTGAGCATTTATGGTGCGGGAACAGCCAACAACGGCGGCGGTACAGATGGCCAGGAGTACACTTTTCCAGCCATTGCCGTTGCAGCAGGCGAATCCGTGTTCATCGTTCGAAGCGAGGCGGCCATGGCGGCGTATTTTGACGTCTGCTTTGCGTCGTTCGATCACGTGATTGAAAATTCCGGTTGGCCGGATCAAAATGGCGATGATGCAGTGGAACTGTTCATGAATGGGGAGGTGATTGAAACTTTTGGCGAGATTGACGTCGACGGCACGGGCCAGCCGTGGGAATACCTCGATTCTTGGGCATTCAAGGTCGATGGCGAGTGGACCTATGGTGGAATCAATTGCACAGACAACACCTCATCCACATTCGAGTCCACCTGTCCCTACCCAGCTTGCGAGCTGCCGGAAGTGATCCCAGGGTGCACGGACCCCACAGCATTCAACTACAACCCTGTGGCCACAGAGGATGACGGCTCCTGCGAGCCCATTGTCGAAGGATGCACCATCAATTCAGCTGACAACTACGACGCAACAGCGAATACTTCATGTGAGTCCTGCTGTGAATTTGGGGGTTGCACCGATGACACGGCCCTCAACTTCGACCCAGGGGCAAACGTGGACGACGGCTCGTGCATCTTTGACACGAACAACCTGACGAACGCGCTTTCGTTGGTCGGTGTCATCGACTTTACGGTTCCCGCAGGCGGATCGAGCGGAAAGGGGCTGCACTTTGTGGCGACCGATGACATTGCCGATTTGAGCATCTTCGGTGGTGGCACGGCCAACAACGGTGGTGGCACGGATGGGCAGGAGTACACATTTCCTGTCATGTCCGTCGCTTCCGGTGAGTCCGTTTTGATTGTGCGGGACATGGCGGCCATGTCGGCTTACTTTGATGCTTGTTACAGCGCTTTTGATCATGTTTTGGAAGATGGCAGCTGGCCAGACCAGAATGGCGATGATGCCATTGAACTTTTTGAAAACGGTGTGGTGATCGAGACCTTCGGCGATGTCGATGTGGATGGCACAGGGGAGCCATGGGAGTACACGGATTCTTGGGCCTTCAAGGCAAACGGCGAATGGACCTACGGCGTCGTGAATTGCACAGACAACACAGAAACCATTTACGACGCAGCGTGTGTATACCCTGTTTGCTCCACCTTCATGGGCTGCACAGATCCGTTCTTCATGGAGTTCGATCCCTTTGCACCTGCTGATGATGGTTCATGTTCGACCGCAAGGGTTTGGGGTTGCACGTACGAATCTGCGACGAACTTCAATCCAGCCGCAAACGTAGATGACGGCAGTTGTTTGGTGGAGACGGCTGTGGTTTGCCCGGGCGACCTCGATGGAGACGGTACGGTGGCGACACCGGACCTGCTGTCTTTCCTTTCCGTTTTCGGCACAGATTGCGATTGATCTTTTTGGGTGATTCAACTTGAAGAACATGCCGATTCGCTTTTGTGCGGGTCGGCATGTTTTTTCTGTGCCTGTTTTTTCGGAACTTGACCCGATTCACTCGTCCCAATTCTCATGACAATGTCTCTTCGTTCTTCTCTCTTCTGTTTCGTTTTGTCGGTGTTCACGATGAGTTCAGCAATGGCTATGCCACTGGACTCTCTCACGTTGGTTGGGGTCTTGGATTTGGACGTCGCCTCTGGTGGCAGCGATGGCAAAGCGCTGCATTTTTATGCGGAAGAAGCTGTTCCCGACCTCAGCATCTATGGCGTCGGAACGGCGAACAATGGCGGGGGGACAGATGGGGTCGAATACACGTTTCCGGCACAGTCCCTGAATGCAGGAGAGCATTTGTTGCTTGCCCGTTCTCCAGCGGCGATGAGTGCGTATTTCGGGGCCTGCATCGCAGAATTCGCGGAAGTTTTGGAGGCGAGCAGTGCCATCAACCAGAATGGCAATGACGCGATTGAATTGTTTGAAGACGGGGTCTTGGTCCAAACCTTCGGAGACCCTGATGTCGATGGCTCAGGCACCGATTGGGCGTATGCCGACAGTTGGGCGTATGCCGACGAAACGGGTGAATGGACGGTCGCCCCGATGGGCTGCACCACTGGGGAAACCACTGATGCGTCTTCGTGTCCTTATCCACTCTGTGAAGAATCTGAGGGGATTCCTGGCTGCACGGATGTCGCGGCTTGCAATTACGATTCTGAAGCCACAGTCGATGACTTGACGTGCACCTTCCCAGGTGACGATTGTGACGACGGTGACTTCGCCACGGTGTTCGATGCACTTGATGAGAACTGCGAATGCAGCGGCTTGCCTTTTGTGCCTTCGAATGCGCTCGTGCTGACTGGGGTCATTCACGCGGGGGCTACACCGAAGGCGCTTGAGTTGTATGTCATGGATGACATGGAAACTTTGGAGCAATATGGCATTGGATCCGCACAAAACGGAGAGGGTACCGATGGCGTTGAGTGGACTTTCCCGAACGAGGCAGCTGAAGCGGGTTCTTTCATTTACGTCGCCAACGATGCGGATGCTTTCTCTGCGTTTTTCGGTTTCCCTGCCACGTTTGTTGACGGCGGCGCAGCCTGCAACTTCAATGGGAACGACGCCATTGAATTGTTCGAAGTCGGCATCGGCGTGGACATTTACGGCGAAGTGGATGTCGATGGGACGGGAGCCGATTGGGCGTATACCGACGGTTGGGCTTATCGGGTGAATGGCACGGGACCGGATGGCACGATTTACGAACCGTCACATTGGATTCATTCTGATTTGGGGGTGCTTGACGGCCCAGTGGCCAACGAGTTTTCAGATGAGCCCTTTCCCACGGGATCTTACAACAGCACGCCGGATGCCGTTGGCGAAGCCCCTGAATTGCTCTCGCTGGCCGCCTTTCCCAACCCCACGAATGGCTTGGTTCGTTTGGCGGCTCCGCGCCCGTTGTTGCAGGTCGAAGCGTTTGATGCTCTTGGTCGCGCAGTGCACCAGGCACCGGCCAGAGGTCCTGTGGCGTTCATCGATTTGTCAGGCCTTCAGGCCGGCACTTACACCATCCGCGCCACGGGCCATGATGGCCAGGTGGGTCAAGTTCGGGTGCTCCTGAGCGAATGAGTCTCCGATTCTGGGTCTTCGCCCTCAACCTCCTTTTTGCCCTGTCCGCATCCGCGCCTGTGCATGCCCAGTTGCAATTGACAGGCATTGTCCATGGCCCGCTCACTGGGGCCCCGAAGGCATTGGAATTGCACAGTACAGAAGACATTGAGGACTTGTCTGTTTTTGGAATTGGAACAGCGAACAATGGCACGGGATCGCCGGGCATTGAGTGGTCATTTCCTGAGGCGTCGATGCCAGCCAACACCACATTTTACGTGTCGAAGGAATCGCCCACATTTGCAGCTTTTTTCGGCTTTCCGCCTGATTTCGTCGATGAAGGCACTGCATGCAATTTCAACGGCGATGATGCTGTGGAGCTCTACTTCAACAATGCTGTGATTGACCGCTACGGGGATCCCCTTGTCGAT
>Ga0209555_10000608_pt1 | contig 29963 bp, 29 predicted proteins | sample SaaInl85LU_5_DNA_FD_184643 | JGI IMG/M metagenome (GOLD analysis project Ga0209555, IMG submission 184643) | Marine microbial communities from expanding oxygen minimum zones in the Saanich Inlet - ESP_85LU_5_DNA (SPAdes) (version 2) | ecosystem: Environmental > Aquatic > Marine > Intertidal... | reverse complement strand
CGAGGCGGCGGCCTCGTCAGGCGGGCAAATAATGCCGCCGATAATGGGTGTCGCTGCTTTTGTCTTGGCCTCAATGACAGGTGTTCCTTACCGAGAAGTTGCAATTGCCGCGGCGATCCCAGCCGTGGCCTATTTCATTTGCATGTTTTTGTCGGTCATGTTCCAGTCTCGTAAACAAGGCATTCTTGCCGTTGGCGAACTCACCCCCGACATGCGCCTGAGCAGGCGTGACCGTTTGCACATTATTCAAATCTTCCTGCCACTGATCTTAATTGTCGTTCTGCTGTTGATCCCCAAAGATGTAATTGGCTGTGATCCGCTATCGCGGCTATTGGGGGCTGAAATCATTCAAATTGGGGATAATTGTCGCGCCGCTCATCTCCCTTGGATCATGCAACTTGTTCAGAATTCAGCAGGGGATGCAGGAAGCGTTGGTTGGTGGGCGGCAATCCTACTGACCTTGCTCTTATTTATTGACCCCGAATTTCGCCGTAAGCCACGCCTTCTGTTTGATGCATTGGGAAATGCAGGCGTGACTATATCGACACTCTACCTCATGTTTTTGGCTGTGTCCGTTATTGATGTAAGCCTAAATCTAACGGGGCTTGCAAATTTTGTTGCATTGGATGTTTTGGGGTGGTTGCGTGCATTGGACTTAGGTGGATCGGCGCCAATCGTCTTTCAGTTTGTAGCCTTGCTGGTTACGATGTTTTTAGCGATATTGCTGGGCATGGGGATGCCTGCGGTGCCGGCCTATATCAACGCCGCGCTTTTAATGGGACCGTTGTTGGTGGGCTTAGGGATTGCCCATTTTACCGCACATATGTTTATCTTTTATTTCGCTTGCGCGAGCGCCATCACGCCACCGGTTGCAGTGGCTTCCTATGCTGCGTCAACGATCACGCGGGCCGATCCAATTGCCACCAGCTTTTCTGCGGTGCGTTCCGGCGTTGTCATGTTCGTTATTCCGTTTGTATTCGCCTTTTATCCCGAATTATTGCTGATCCCTGCTGCGGTGGTTGATCCGAGGTCTAGCGCGGGCGCTGTAACATATCTGGTGGGTTATGATGGTGATATTCATATTGGCGCATTGCTCGGGCTATTGGCCAAGGTAATCTTGGCGTTATATTTGCTGGCCAGTGCGCTCGCACAGTTTGACTTTATGCGCCTAAAATACTGGGACTCGGCAATTCGCTTTGCATTGGCGGCCATGATTATGTCTGCCAATCCATGGATTTTTGGCCCGGCAGTTCTCGTGGGCCTGTTCGTCTGCGCTCGTGCGCGCTTGATACACATACAAAAAGTAGAGGGATAGTAGCGTATTATGAAGTTTATGGTTGGGCAAATCCCTGGTGGAACCGCGGTTTTTCTTGTCTCAGGAGACAGTGCGATAAATCTTACAGAGCAAGATTCATCGCTTGGTCCAGATTTATTGGGTGTTATGACTTCAGGGAAAACACTTGATGAATTGCAAGACATCTCAACAAGAGGCAGATCGGTGCCGGTTGCCTCGCTCAAACCGGCTCTGCCGATTGCATCACCGGGCATGACGATTTGCCTGGGGTTGAACTATGTCGATCACGTCAAAGAAGGCGGTTATGAAATCCCTAAATATCCAGTCTTTTTCATGCGGACACAAAGGTCTCTAATGCCTGCGGGTGCTCCAATGATGCGCCCAGCCTGTTCAGAACAATTGGATTATGAAGCGGAGCTCATGGTTGTTATTGGCAAAGCTGGAAAACATATTACACCTGAAGAGGCTTTAAATCATGTCTTCGGATATACCATTTTCAACGATGGATCTGTTCGAGATTTTCAACGAAAATCGCACCAATGGACATCGGGTAAAAACTTCGATGCAACCGGTGCTATTGGCCCTTTCGTGGTAAGCAAGGATGCTTTGCCTGAAGGTGCGGCTGGCCTAAAAATTGAAAGTCGCGTCGGTGACGAAATTCTGCAAAGCGCGACAACCTCGGATATGATGTGGTCTGTCGCAAACACCATTTCCGCAGTGTCAGAATTTGCCGCCCTATGTCCGGGAGATTTGATAGCTATGGGAACGCCACCCGGCGTTGGCCATGCGAAAATCCCCCCTCGCTGGTTGAGGGATGGTGAAATAATTGAGGTTGAGATCGAAGGAATTGGGATCTGCGCCAATCCCGTTGTGAACGAAGTGAAACTGTAAAGCCGATAGCGTTCAAGAAAATATAACGCGATCAACAGATCGCGCGCTGACCGCTTAATTAACTAAGGTTTAGAATATGCGACATGTGAATAAGGACAATATAACTGAAGTTTTCACGGGCTATTTTGGAGAGGATACCGATCCACGCGCCCGTGAAATCCTAGCGTCTTTGGCAAAGCACTTACATGCTTTTGCGAAAGAGGTGAACCTAACGCATGAGGAATGGCGAAAAGGCCTTGAACTCGCTCAATGGACGGGAAAAATCACGACGGATGAGCGTAACGAATTTGTGCTTTTATCCGATGTACTCGGCCTGTCATCCTTGGTTGATATGTTGAATTCCAGACCAGATGCGACCAGTTCATCAGTCCTTGGGCCTTTCCATGTTTCTAATCCTCCAGTTTTGGAGATTGGTGGAGATTTAAAGGGGGAATATGACGGAGAACTTTTGCTGGTCGAGGGCGCTGTGCGCGATACCAACGGCAGACCAGTGGCGGGTGCGACAATAGATATTTGGCAGACCGCGCCAAACGGCCTTTATTCGAGCCAAGATCCCAATCAAGATATTCATTCCTTTCACGCGCTCATGACAACGGATGCGGAGGGTCGCTACGCGTTCACAACAGCCCGTCCGGTGAGCTACACGGTTCCGGATGATGGTCCTGTCGGGAAGATTTTACAGGCCGCAGGGCGCCACCCTTGGCGCCCGTCGCACCTTCACTACATTATAAAAGCGGAAGGTTTTCACACGTTGGTGACTGAAGTTTTTCCCGATGATGATCCTTATCTGGATCAGGATACGGTTTTTGGAGTTCGTAATGATCTGGTGATGACCTACACCGAACGGCGCGCTGAAGACTTCCCAAAGGGTTTCAAGCTTTCTGGAAAAGTCACTAAACCCTTCCTAAGCGTTAAATTTGATCTGGTTTTAGCGGGGGCTCAGAGCCGCTAACAACACTGTTAGACTGAACTTTCTGTAAACGGGCAGGGGGCTTTATCGGTATTTATTCCAGCATGACAAGCGGGCTACCTCACAGATTTTGAGGCAGTTTGCGCATGTTGAGCAGGAAGGTTCTACGCAGCTTCCGCTGGCGGTGCGCGCATTTTTTCGGGCATCATCTCTGCTGCATAGTAAAAGACGTTTTATTTATTTGGTTTATGCAACAGTCCTCCACACTTCGCTAGACTTCGGGAAACGGCAGGCCTAGAATTTACTCAAACATTTCATATTGGGAGCGAAAAATGTTCAAGAAAACTACGATTTTGGCGGTATTCACTGCCTTAATGGCTTCAACGGCAATCGCCGGGGGGCATTGCGCATCTGGTAAAACTTTGACGGACGGAAAATTAACCGTGGCGACGGGCAATCCAGCCTATTTTCCTTGGGTTATGGATGATGCCCCCGAAAGCGGTCAAGGGTTTGAAGCGGCGGTAACCTATGCGGTCGCAAAAGAAATGGGTTTCTCAGAGTCTGATGTTGTTTGGGTGCGGTCGTCGTTTGACGAAGCTATTCAACCGGGTGCAAAGAATTTCGATTTCAATATTCAGCAATATTCTATCACAGCAGAACGAGATGAAATTGTTGATTTTTCTGCACCATACTTCACATCGCCGATGGCTGTGCTTGTTGGGCCGGGTGCTGTTGATACCGCCGCGACAATGGCGGCCTTGAAAGGGTTAAAGTGGGGAGCCTCGGGTTCACATACGTCAGTACAAAAGCTGATGAATGACATTCGCCCAACGAGTGGTCCACTTTTGTATGCTGACAATGCAGACATCAACGCAGCAATTGGAGCAAATCAGATAGATGCTGCATTATTTGATCTTCCGACAGCCTTATTTTTGAGCGCTGTTATGATCGAAGGATCGAAGGTGATTGGTCAATTTCCTGCCGATGACAGCCAGGGAGGCGATCAATTTGGCATGCTGCTTGAGGAGGGCAATCCACTGAAAACCTGTATTGACGAAGCGTTGGCAGCATTGACGGCTAATGGCACATTGGCCGCGATCGAGGCCACTTGGCTTCAGGACACCACTGGCGTTCCAGTGATCCAATAATCATGCGCGTTTCAAAGGCGGCGGGGATGACCCGCCGCGACTTATTTGAACACCGTCAAAAGCGACGATCCATCGCGATTGCAGCAACAAGCACAGTGGTGGTCCTTGTTGCGATAATGGTTTTGGTGCCCATGACACCAGGCTGGGAAAAAGTTCAAAAGAGCTTTTTCAACACTGCGGTCCTGATCAAAACCTTTCCCAAGCTGGTGGACGCATTTCAGCTTAACGTTATGATTTTTCTTTGGTCTGCGCCGTTGATTGCCCTCTTGGGCTTGCTTGTGGCTTTGGCCCGTGATGCAAAATCACCCGCAATGTTTCCGCTGCGCATTTTGGGCGCGGCTTTTACCGATGTATTTCGGGGCGTTCCTGTCATCCTGACGGTTTACCTAATTGGATTTGGAATCCCAGGTCTCGGGCTGCCACGACCATGGAATTCACCCTATATCTGGGGATCGGTTGCTTTGATCCTTACCTATTCCGCCTATGTGGCTGAGATTTTTAGGGCAGGTATAGACAGTGTCCATCCCAGCCAACGTTCCGCGGCTTTATCCCTGGGTCTGTCTGAGCGCCAGATCATGTGGGATGTTATTTTGCCGCAAGCCGTTCGAAATGTCGTGCCGTCACAAATGAATATGTTGATCGCCTTGCAAAAAGATGTCTCATTGCTCAGCTTTATTGGGCCGGTCGAAATCTTTAGGCAGGCGGGTGTCTTCAAATCATTGCTGGCAAATTTCACGCCTTATGTGGGCGCAGCGATAATTTTTTTAATCATCACAATACCGGCTACGCGCTACGCCGATTACTTGTTAGCCCGGCAGTCAAGGGAACGCAGCTGATGGCCAAACTCGAATTGCGCAATGTGGTCAAACGGTTTGGAGATGTGACGGTTTGCAACGGTGTCAACTTGGACGTCGAGGAGGGGCAAATGATTTGCCTCATCGGTGCATCTGGCGCCGGGAAGTCAACACTCTTGCGGTGTATTAACCTTTTGGAGCACACAGAAGATGGTGAAATATTTTTAGACGGGGAAGACATCGCAATTCCCGGCCTTGACCCACAGGCGGCCCGGAAAAAAATTGGAATGGTCTTTCAGAATTTTAATCTCTTCCCCCACATGACGGCTCTTGAAAATGCTATGTTGGCCCCTCGGCGCGTTCATAAGAAGTCACGGTTAGACCTTGAAAAAGATATTCGGTCACTTTTTTCGCGTTTCGGATTGCTGGACCGCATGAACCATTACCCAGATCAACTTTCCGGCGGGCAACAACAACGGGTCGCGATCATTCGAGCGCTGGCAATGCGACCAGAAGTCATGTTGTTTGATGAAATTACATCCGCGCTGGATCCACAGCTCGTGGGTGAAGTCTTGGACGTGTTGTTGCAATTGAAAAACCAAGGGATGACAATGGTCCTGGCAACGCATGAAATGCAATTCGCTCGACAAGCTGCTGATAAAATATGTTTCTTGAAGGACGGAAAAATCATTGAGGAGGGCACGCCTGACCAAATATTCGGCTCACCCAAACGCGCCGAGACCCAGGAGTTTTTAGCACGAACGCTCAATTACTGCTAAAATCCTCCTGCGCGACCTTTTTGCATTTGACGGCGGGGCGTTGGTCTCGGTTGAGAGTCAAACCTCCTCTGCGATCAATATGTATCTTTCCGGTCCCTGCTGTGTCCCGTTAAATGGCCAGCACGTTGTCAGGATCAGTCGCGAAGCGTGTTGAAAACTATCTTCAACGGTCAACTGCGGAGTGTCGATCACCAGCGACTTTGTTATTTTATAGCTTTGTAATGCGGCGTCACGCGCCCGGAAATTCACCACATCGCCAATGCGCAGCTTTGCCATAAATTTCATATGAGTATCGCGGTGACCGGCAAGAATGATGGCATTTGCGTGGCTTGGATCGATGGATACAGCTCCAATTCCCCATGCCATTGCCTCGCCCGATACGCGATCCAAAACGATCTGTGACAGTCTGAGCCTCGGGACGGTGAGTTCACCTGCGACTTTAAAGTCTGCGCTGGGCCAAGGTTTGAGCTCCGTTCCAGAAGCCGCCGTCTGGTCCCAAACATGTCTTAGCATGATTTGGCCCGCCAAGGCTTTCAGGGGAACCTCACTTGCACGCGCCAAAAGAACCAGAGCGGCTGCCATAACAGTATATGCAAGACTTTTAAGAAACGCCCTAGGCATGAGAAGGCTCGCGTGAAATCCAGAGCAGAGCCATGCCCAAGAAGAGCGATAGCAGTGCAAGAAAAGCTTTGTGCCGCCAGTTCATTGCTGTTTGTGGCAGAGTGTGAGTCGTGGATTGGCCATTCAGGCTTGCCTTATGGAGTTTTGCTGTAGGGGCCTGAATTTTTTGTAGTTTTGGCGGCAGAACATCCGCGCGCTCAAACTCAAATTGGCTTGTGTCCCATCCATGCGGAATTGCTGTGGGAAGTTTGGATTTAACCAGGCGGCTTGTTACAGGCCGGGCGGGCGTAACGTCTAAAGCGACAAGTGACGATAGGCGAGAGACCATGCCATAGGACAGGGCTGTGTGGAGGAGTTCTGCCTCCAGATTTTCGCGGCTGTCGGCATCCCCACTTTGTGCAATTAGGGATCTTTCTAAATTGGCAATTTTGTCTCTTGCCCAGACTTTTGCAATACCGACGGTGTCGGTCGCTTGGTCTAGTGGGACTTTGACGGTCCAGTCCTGAGTTCCAATTTTACCATTTAGGGTTGCCATTCCATTGGGATTTTGACCTTTGATTGCAATGGCGACGGGATCACCGACGTAAAGATCAGGCAGCGGGTTGGGATAAAATTCAGCGTCAAAGCCCTCCGGCAAAGTGAGTTTGAGATCGGTGACAGCTGGATTCTCGATTTTCAAAAACAGCTTATTCATCTTTTCAGAGATTTCTGAAGTTTTTCCAATGTGCAGATGTGATCCACGGCCTATTTCGGCGGCCCGGCTCATGAAATAACTGTTTGGAGCCGAGCCGATGCCGATGGTGAACAATCGTGCGGTGCCGAGGTTATTTGAAATCAAAGAGAACAGTGAGTTTTCACCAGAAACGGCACCATCCGTTAAAAATATGAGCTGTTTAATTGCTGCCGTATTGTTGCTAAAATTTCTCAACGCATAAGACAGGGCTGGATACATCTCTGTCCCCCCTCTCGATTGCATATTTCGAACAAGCTTAATCGCTTTCGCTTTTTCTGCTGGTGTGGCGGGTACCGGGTTCACCGCATAGCTAAAGTAACTGTCATCAAAAAAAACAAGATTGAAGTTATCAGTCGGCTTGAGTCTTTGCAGCGCCATTTCCAGACCAAGTTTGGATTGACGAAGTGGTTCGCCGGACATGGATCCAGAAATATCTTGGACGAAAATGATCTCTCGCGCTGGCCTATATGCAGTGTCAATTTCGAAAGGTGGGGTAAGTGTAAGTAATAAGTGATCCGCGCCTTGTGCGGCTTCTTTGAATAAGGAGGTTTCGATGTCTTTGTTATTGGCTGTCCAGCGCAATACAAAATCGCGGTCACTGGAGACCGGACCATTTAGATCAATTTTGTAGCGACCGCGCGACACCTCTTGAATGTTCACCTGATGGAATTGGCTTTCTAAGGAACCCAAGGTGAAACCTGGTTTTAGATCAATTGAAATATCAACAGGATTGATGAGTTCGTTGTGCTGAGGAATTTTGATATCGCGCGGTTGCTCTAAGGCTTCAGTTGAGGCCCCATCGGCAATACCTTCGGCTGCAAAATTCGCCGGATGGACTATGGGCAGAGGCATGAATTGAGGTGCGCTCACGAGAGGGATACGCAAGTCCCAATAGCCGTCTCTTGGTGAAATTTTACTCTGGAACTCAATCTGGACGGTGACAATTTCGCCCGGGCCAATATTAGCGATCGTATTGGTGAAGAGGTTCGGCTTTTTTTGTTCAATAAGGGAAGCTTTTTTACCCTCACTTTTGGCGGTTTCATAGGCAATTTTGGCCGCTTTTTTCTCTTTGATTTGGCCTTCAATGAAGCGATCTCCGATGCGCATTTTTAAGCTATCAACGGCAGCGTTTTCACCCACTGGGAATGCGTAAACGCCTTCCGCCCAGGATGTCCCGGTGTTGATAAATCGTTGGCTCACTGTCGTTCTGCTCACCGTCCCGGATACAGTTACCTTCACATCCGTGGTCAATAAGAGTGCTGAACTGACAACGTTCTCAGATCTCAGTAACAATTGACCAGAGTCGACGTCGTCGAGATTGATCGAGACTTGGGGTATTTCTGTTGTTGCTTCGGCAGGGTGAGAAATATAAATCGCAAAAATGGTTAGCAAAATAAACCCTGATATGCCAAAACCGATCGCCTGATATATCGTTCTAATCTGTTGGTAATTCGATGATGCGTTGGCATCTGGCTGCATTGGGCTCATCTGTGGGCTCGGTTCATTATGCGCGCTTTTGTGATGAAATGGGTTGGTTGTTAAGTCGCTATTTTTCATGTCGCTTTTCCAAATGGCCCTGGTGATGACGAGGGAAGCGCACCACCAGGGAGTTATGAACGCGATTGTTGGGAGGCATCACAATCGGCTCTGCTCGACAGGATTCTGCTGCATCCTGTTGGAGCATGGATTGCATGCCTCAATGCACTTAATGTGATCATTTGGTGCAAGTTCTATGATTTGATATGCATAAATTGTGCAGGCAATGGTCAATCACCACAAAACACCTTTGTTCAGAGGGTAAGAGGCGTCATGGCTTGCTGATTAATTTAATTTATGGATTGTGGCTGTGAAAGTTGTGCTCGCAATCGGATCTGAGTTGCCGTTAATCTGATGGCATCTTGTTGGAGGCTTGAATGAAAATTATCGGGGTAAAGACTATGCCTTTGGCGGTGACCGGCAAGATCGCATACGATTGCGCGGGTCAAAGCGCATCGCAATCGGGCTCAATAGTATGACGGATGCAATCAACCGCCTGAAGATCGAGATCATCAAGAATTTTGGCACACCCTGCTTGAGTATTGATCTTGATGTCGTTGAGCGCAATATTCAGCGTGCCCAAAAGCTATGTGATGAGGCTGGGGTGGCGAACCGTCCGCACATCAAAACCCATAAATCGCCGCTTCTCGCAAAGATGCAGATTGAGGCCGGCGCGCGTGGAATTACCTGCCAAAAGCTCGGTGAGGCCGAAGTGATGGCGGATGCAGGCATCACCGACATCATTGTCGCAACCAACCTGTTGGGCGCGGCGCGTTCGGGGCGTTTGGCAGCGTTACAACGGCGTATCGCTCTGAAGGTCTGTGCTGATAATCCGGTTGCCCTTGACGCCTATTCAAACGCGGCCCGTGAGGCGGGTCGACCTTTGGATGTGTTGATCGAGTGTGACACAGGGCAAAAACGAGCGGGTGTTGAAACGCCAGGCGAAGCGTTTGCATTGGCCCAAATGATCCACAATGATCCAATGCTCAACTTTGCCGGCCTTCTGTTTTACCCGGCGCTCGATACTTGGCCAGAGACACAGATATTTCTTGACGAGATGACCTTAGGTCTGGCGGCACTCGGTCTGAGCCATGGCATTATTTCGACGGGAGGGACACCAAATTTTGCCAATATTGGCAAGCTGCGCGGCGCCACGGAACATCGAGCAGGCACCTGCATTTTCAATGATCGCATGATGATGGAAGCCGGGTTTGCGGAGCAAGGCGATTGCGCACTGCATGTATTTACCAGTGTCGTTAGTCGCGGGGGCCCGGATCGTGGTATTCTGGATGCAGGCTCCAAAACACTGACCTCTGATACTGGCGGTCTAGACGGCTATGGATTGATCCTTGAGCATCCAGATGCGCGCATCCATAAATTTTCGGAAGAGCACGGCTTTCTTGATCTGTCCAAATGTCATGCCAAACCAGAGATCGGCGATATCTTACGCGTTATCCCGAACCACGTCTGCGTTGCGGTGAATATGGTTGATCACCTCGTGGCGGTTCGAGGTGAGACCATTATTGAAGCCATTCCCGTCGCTGCACGCGGTCGGTTGGTTTGATCACGCAGGGCGTTGTTATGGCGCATTGCAAAAACATGATTTGCACCCGAGCTGATATCGCCCACTGAGTTTTAGCTGAAATCCAGCATCAATTCGCCAGCGGACGTCGCTGTAGCTTTGGTTTCGGTCATTGTCATGGCTGTGGCTCTCAAACCATCAATGGCGGCCTGTGCTGTCGCTGCATCTGGCCAGACTATCATTGTTCTGGCAGTTTTTGCTCCGGTTGACGTGGCTTTGAAGCTAATTGCCCCAGCAGCTTTCACATTTGGCCACATAGCCGTACCGGTCGCTTGCATCGCGTCCATGTCCGAAAATTCCCAGTCTGTAAAAGTCACAAACATTTCTTACTCCATCATTACACTCATTCTTGCAGATTCAGTTTGTCGCTCAAATTTCCTCAAATCTAGTTTATACTATGAAGCGGTATGGTGCTCCGCCCCTTGATTCCCTCTGGTGCGCAACTGGCGCATCACTTGCGCGCGAGGCCGTGCTGATGCTCTTGCGGAGTGACGAAAATAACTGCGTGTATAGATAGGCGATGACAGAAGTCTAATGCCCATGCGAATGAGGCTGACAGTGGCGAAAACGCGAGAGGTTAGAGATCTCTAAGACTTGTTTCTTTCTTCGCGCCAAAGAATTGTTAACCCTGACAGAACAATCAAAATTACACCGGGGAATAACTTATCTATCGGAAGTTCGTCAAAAATTATCCAACCTAAACCAAATGCAGTTAAAATTCCGAAATAACTAAATGGGGCCAAAACGGAGGCTGGAGCCTGTCGAAACGCATACATTAGAAAAACGACACCAAAGCCACCGCACAGAGACATGCTGAATATGAGAAGTGCATCACTTATTGATTGGATCGGACTGAAATCAGTGGTTCCAGTCGCCAAAAGGATCGCTCCAAGCGCAGCCGCAATGGAGGAATAAAAATAAATGATTGCGCTTGAAATCGAAACATCGAAACTTCGAAGTGTCACCATAGAAGCGGCATAGCAAAAGGCCGCACCAATGGGTAAAGCTGCACTCCAAGTAAACAGGTTAGAGCCAGGTTGCATGATCCAAACTGCGCCACCAAATCCTACAATGACAGCGCTCCAGCGCCATAGGCCCACCTTTTCTCTGTAAAAAATGACTGCAATTAAAACGATAAAAATTGCATTGGTTTGGCCCAAGGCCGACACTGTTGCCAACTCCAGGTCCGCTAAAGCGGTGTAAAATAGAAGTTGAGCTAAAGCGACCAAGAGACCGCGGCCAAAAGCCAATTTCCATTTCTTTATTTTATAGTCTTTGATGTCAAAACTAAGTTCACGCGTATACATAAGCAATAAAATTGATGGCAAGACACCCAAAACATTCCGATAAACTGACAGCTCTTGAGGCGAATAACTTGCTGATAAAATTCGGACGTGGACGCTCATGAGATCAAAGCAAAGATAAGCGAGCAAGCAAACAAGAATAGCGCGAATATTGGTCGTCATTAATCCTCAAAACTTAAGGCAAATACGCCTTATCGGGCGACAGTCTGCCTCTAATTGCTCGGAGTCAAGTTTCATAAATGAATTACGATGGGCGAAAATGCCACCGCCAAATTACACTTGGGTGAAGCGGGCATGGCTGCGGGCCTGTGAGCCATGCGTCAGCGCCCGCATAAAGCGCCCAGCGGCCTCTGATATGTTCTATTGATCTGCCTTATGGTATGGCCTTGGTGTCAATGGCGTTTGTGGGGTCGGATATGGACAATGAGATTCTTGATTCAATTCTAGGTGCAATTCCACAACCCATCATTGCGATTGATGCGAGCGAACGCATTCTTGCTGTGAATAGTGCCGCGGTTTCCTTGGTCGGTCATAAAGCTTTGCAACACAGTTATGTGACCATCTTACGTCAGCCCGCGTTGTTGGAAGCGATAGAGGCGACATTAAAAGATGATGTGCCGCGCACCACGAAATACCTCAGCACAGATGGAACACAGGATACAACTTTTAGGGTCAGCTGCCGAGCGGCACCAGGGGTTGGTGCCGGCGGTTCAAAGGCTGTCATATTATTCTTTGAAGATATCAGTCAAATGGAAGAGGTCGGGCAGATGCGTCGTGACTTCGTGACCAATGTAAGTCACGAATTGCGCACGCCCCTCACCGCACTTATCGGATTTATTGAAACCCTGCGCGGGCCGGCGCGGGATGACGCAAAAGCCGCCATGCGGTTTTTGAACATTATGCAAGATGAGGCGGAGCGGATGAACCGTCTTGTTGGGGATTTGATGTCACTTAACAGAGTTGAAGGAAACGAAAGGGTGCGGCCCACGCAGCGCGTTGTGTTAAATGACATTATCCAATCGACATGCCACAGCCTGCAGCCCTTGGCGCTTCAGGCTGGAGTGAAATTTGAGATTGAAAGCCCAGAGAGTCCCGTCGAAATAAATGGTGACGCCGATCAGCTGACACAGGTTTTTACCAATATCATAGGAAACGCTCTTAAATATGGCGCATCGGGCGGGCGCATTACCCTGCGCATGACGACTGTCGCGCGGGAAGCGGCTTTGCGCGCCCCTGGCGTCAGACTCCAAGTCATTGATTATGGAGCGGGCATTGATCCTCTCCATCTGCCGCGCCTGACCGAAAGGTTCTACCGCGTTGATGGGCACCGCAGCCGTGAACTCGGTGGAACTGGTCTTGGTCTTGCAATCGTCAAACATATCATCAATCGCCACCGCGGGAAATTGAACATAGAAAGCGCTTTGGGGGAAGGTACCACGGTCACGGTGATGCTGCCGACCGAGCCGCTTTCGTGACTTTTGAAAAAAACCAAATGTCATGAAAACGTAATATCCCTGTCACAAAACTGTTACGTGCAGCCGTTAAGAAGAGCCGGAGAATCCCATGGGGGGATTACTTGCAAATGGACAAAACAGGAGACATCCATGTCTTTATTCAAACTCGCAACATCCGCGCTGGCTCTTTCGGCAGTTTGCGTAACAACCGCTGCCGCGCGTGATCAAGTGCAGATCGCCGGATCGTCAACCGTTCTGCCCTATGCGTCGATCGTCGCAGAGGCCTTTGGCGAAAACTTTGACTTTCCAACACCCGTTGTTGAGTCCGGTGGCTCTAGCTCAGGTCTGAAGCGCTTTTGTGAAGGCGTCGGTGAAAACACAATCGACGTTGCAAATGCGTCACGCGCAATTCGCGAAAAAGAAATCAAAGCCTGCGCCGAAGCTGGGGTGACTGACATCATCGAAGTGCGCATTGGGTATGACGGTATTGTCTTTGCCAGCCAGATTGACGGACCAGCTTACACTGCTTTCCAACCGGCTGATATTTTCAATGCACTTGGCGCCAAGGTTCTTGTCGGTGGTGCGATTGTCGAAAATCCGCATCAACAGTGGGCTGACTTCAATGGTCAACTTCCAGCGGCTGATATTGTGGCCTTTATTCCCGGCACAAAGCACGGAACACGCGAAGTGTTCGAGGAAAAAGTGTTGCTTAAAGGTTGCGAGGTCACCGGTGCTATGGAAGCCATGATGGCCTCTGGTATGTCGGAAGACGATGCCGAAGATGCGTGCCTCGATGTGCGTCAAGATGGCCGTTCTGTTGATATCGATGGCGATTACACCGAAACTCTCGCACGCATTGATGCCAACCCCAACGGCATCGGCATCTTTGGCCTGGCGTTTTATGAAAACAATCAAGACAAGCTGAAAGTGGCGACAATGGGCGGCGTCGCGCCGTCGACTGAAACGATTTCAACTGGCCAATATCCTGTGTCTCGCCCGCTGTTCTTTTATGTGAAGAAAGCCCATATCGGTGTGATTCCAGGTCTGAAAGAATATGCTTCATTCTTCGTCGCCGATGAGATTGCGGGACCTGACGGCCCCCTATCGGCCTATGGTTTGGTTGCAGATCCCGATCTGGCGACAACCCAGGCGGCCGTATCTAACGAGACAGCCATGGGCAGCAATTAAGAGCTGCTGTAAAACAATAGTGAGGATGGCGGCTTCCGCCATCCTTAAAAAATGCTTGCCCCCCTTTGCTGGGGGCGTATTTGACAGTAGGAAGAACAAAATGGATGGAGGCGGTATGCCGGTCGTATGGGTTGTCGCAGTAATTTTTGTTGTTTCCTTTGTTGGGTTCATCACTGGGCGCGCGCGTGCGTTGCAATCCGCCGGAGGTGATGCGCGCCGGCTGCATTCCTTGCCGATATATTACGGGTCGAACGTTGCCTTATGGGCCGTCGTGCCTGCGGTCGCGGCCCTGATCATCTGGCTTCTTGTGCAGCCATTATTTGTCAATTCCCGCGTGATGGACAGCTTGCCTGAGATGCTATTGGGTGAAGGCAGCTCAATTGGCCTGGTTATGAGCGATGTGCGCCGTGTGGCCGAGGGGCTTGATGTGGCTGTGGCCCAAGGCGCTTTGAGCCCCGATGAGGCGGCGTCCATCGCATCCTCCTCGATCAATATTCGCGAATTTTTAGGATCCATCGGTGTGGCCCTTGGCTCTGATGCAAGCCCCGAAGTTGTGGCCGCAGCGCAGCTCTACCGCGGGCTTAATGCCATTGGGTCTGTGCTCATGTCCTGGATTGTGCTGGCAATCTCTGTCGGCGGGGCGGCCTATGCCTATCGGCGGTCAAACGCGGATTTCCGCGCGCGCAACATCGTTGAGCGCGGGGTTTTGGGGCTACTCATCGGGGCGGCCTCTATTGCTATTTTGACAACCATCGGCATCCTATTCGCGCTGCTGTTTAACACCATCGAATTTTTCAAACTCTACCCGGCCACTGAATTCTTCTTTGGAACCAATTGGGCGCCCAGTTTTTCTGGACGGGGCGGGCTGTCTGACCTTGGCGTCTTGCCTCTGTTATGGGGGACTTTTTACATCTCCTTTATTGCGATGTTGGTCGCGGTGCCCATTGGGCTGTTTTCAGCAATTTACCTCTCTGAATATGCAAGCCCTCGGGTGCGCAGTGTCGCCAAACCTTTGATTGAAATTCTGGCCGGGATTCCGACAATTGTTTACGGGCTATTTGCGCTATTGACCGTTGGGCCCTTGCTGGTGAGCCTGTTCGGCAAAGATACGTTGAACTGGATGCAGGGGGGGACTGCGGTCATGACCGCGGGTTTGGTGATGGGCATCATGCTGATCCCATTTGTGTCATCGCTTTCCGATGACATTATCAATGCCGTGCCGCAAGCCCTGCGTGACGGATCTTACGGCTTGGGGGCAACCCAGTCTGAAACCATACGTCTGGTCATATTGCCAGCGGCCCTGCCAGGCATTGTTGGCGCGATCCTTTTGGCGGCGTCGCGGGCCATAGGGGAAACGATGATTGTCGTGCTGGGGGCCGGTGCGGCGGCGCGCCTGTCGATGAACCCTTTTGACGCGATGACAACAATCACCGCCAAAATCGTAAGCCAATTGACCGGAGATGCCGATTTCTCATCTCCAGAGGCCTTGGTTGCCTTCGCACTTGGCATGACCCTTTTCGTACTGACCTTGGGGCTTAATGTTTTTGCCCTCTTCATCGTACGCAAATACCGGGAGCAATATGACTGATGGCCAGTAAGAACGAGACATCTCCCGGCGTGTCCCATGGGTCACTGCTCGCAAAAAGGGATGCGCATACCCAAAAACGCAACTCTGCCGAAAAGCGGTTCCGCATTTACGGGATGGTCGCCCTGTCGATCGGTGTGTTGTTTCTGATATTCCTATTTGCCTCGATCCTGCGCTCAGGTTTGCCGGCCTTCACTCAGACTGTATTGAATGTTGAATTCGTTGTGTCCCAAGAAGACTTCGACACAGCCGAAAGCAAGATGCTGAAAACCAAGGCCTATCAAGACATATTCGTTGCGGCATTGAGCGCGGAGCTTGCAATAAGAAACTTGGATGTGGCCTTCGACAATAAGGCGATTGAACGCATTGTGGGCAAGCCGGGCGGTACAATTCGAAGCTATTTTACCGAAGATCCAAGCCGCATTGGACAGCCTGCAACCTTTGAGCTTGCGGCCTCCAGCCGAGTGGATGGCTATTTCAACGGCCGCGTCACCCGTGAGACTTTGGTTGACAGCCGCTTTTTGAAGGTAACGGATCTAGATTTGGTCGATGCTTTACAGGCCGGTGGAATCATGCGTCAGGCATTCAATTGGAATTTTATCACCGGCACGGATTCCGGCGTGGATAACCCCGGAGGCGCCGGACTTGGAGCCTCCGTTATTGGATCGTTCTTCATGATGTTGGTGGTGCTGTTTTTGTCTCTCCCGATAGGGGTTGCCGCCTCGATTTACCTTGAAGAATTCGCCCCGCAAAATCGTTGGACGGATTTCATTGAGGTGAATATCTCCAATCTCGCCGCGGTGCCGTCCATCGTGTTTGGTATTCTTGGCCTCGCCGTTTTCATACAATTTGCGGGGTTGCCACAATCTGCCCCGCTTGTTGGTGGCTTGGTTTTGACCTTGATGACATTGCCGACGATCATCATCTCAACCCGCGCATCGCTTGCGGCTGTTCCCCCCTCTATCCGCGATGCAGCCCTTGGTGTGGGTGCCTCTAAGATGCAGTCAGTGTTCCACCACGTCCTGCCGCTGGCGATGCCCGGTATCTTGACAGGCACGATCATTGGCCTGGCCCAGGCCCTCGGCGAAACGGCGCCTTTGCTCTTGATCGGGATGGTCGGTTTTGTTGCGCGCGAGTATCCCGAGGGGTTTCTGGCAGGCTTTACAGACGCCAATTCGGCAATGCCGGCGCAAATTTATACTTGGGCCAGTCGCGCTGATCCGGGATTTTATGAAAAAGCATGGGGCGGCATTATCATTTTGCTGGTGTTCCTCATTACGATGAACGCGATCGCAATCATTTTAAGACGTCGCTTCGAACGGCGTTGGTAAGGAAATGTCAAAAATGCTTGATGTAACAACTGTGGAGAGAGATGTGGCAGTAAACAATGTCAAAATTTCAGCAAAGGACGTACAGGTCTTTTATGGAGATAATCACGCCATTAAAGATGTCACTGTCGAAATCGAAGACAAGACTGTAACTGCGTTTATCGGCCCATCTGGATGCGGGAAATCAACATTTTTGCGGTGCATCAATCGCATGAACGATACGATAGATGTGTGCCGCGTCCGGGGCGACATACGGATTGACGGCGAGAATATTTACGATCCAAAGATTGATCCGGTTCAGCTGCGGGCCAAGGTTGGAATGGTCTTTCAAAAGCCAAACCCCTTCCCAAAATCCATCTATGACAATGTCGCATATGGGCCAAGAATACATGGCCTGGCCCGGAATAAGGCGGAATTGGACGAGATTGTCGAGCGGTCGCTGCGCAGTGGCGCGATTTGGGATGAGGTGAAGGATCGGTTGCATGCGCCGGGGACAGGCCTGTCTGGTGGGCAACAACAGCGGTTATGTATTGCGCGCGCCATCGCGACGGCACCCAAGGTTTTGTTGATGGATGAGCCTTGCTCCGCTCTGGATCCGATTGCCACCGCGCAGGTGGAAGAACTCATTGATGAGCTGCGCAGAAGCTATTCGGTGGTGATTGTGACCCATTCCATGCAGCAAGCCGCACGCGTGAGCCAAAAAACGGCGTTCTTCCATCTTGGCAGCCTTGTTGAGTTTGGCGAGACTTCAACGATCTTCACCAACCCAATCGATCCGCGCACCGAAAGTTATATTACTGGCCGTATAGGCTGAGGAGTTCAACATGAACGATCAACACATCGCATCCGCTTTTGACAGAGATCTTGAGAAAATTCAGGCTCAAATTATGAAAATGGGCGGCCTGGTCGAAAATGCCATACTGGAGGCAGCGGTCAGCTTGGAGGCCAGAGATGAGGAGCGTGCGGAGCAAGTGCGCCGCAATGACAAAGCCATCGACGCCCTTGAGGAGAGTATCAACGAAGAAGCTGCGCGTGTAATCGCTTTGCGTGCCCCTGCGGCGATTGATCTGCGCGTCGTGCTTTCCGTGATGAAAGTCAGCGGTAACTTGGAGCGTATTGGGGATTATGCAAAAAACCTTGCCAAACGGACGAGCATCCTAGCGCATATGGAGCCTGTAAACGGCAGTGCCAGTTCGCTCCGCCGTATGGCCAAGGAGGTTGAGCGCATGCTCAATGACGCTCTGGATGCCTATGTCTCTCGCGATGCAGAGTTGGCGCAGAACGTGATTGATCGAGATATTGTGGTCGACCAAATGTACAACGCTCTGTTTCGAGAGTTTTTAACATTCATGATGGAAAATCCAAGCAACATCACATCCTGCATGCACCTGCATTTTATCGCAAAAAATATTGAGCGTATGGGTGACCATGTGACCGCTATCGCAGAGCAAGTGGTCTACCTGGTCACCGGAGCGATGCCGGACGAGGAACGTGAAAAAGGCAATACCACAGGGTAGCGGATCCAGGGGGGAGCCAGAAAATGTTCAATGAACAGCCCCGAGTTCTTGTCGTAGAGGATGAGCCAGCTCAGCTTGAGGTATTGGCATATAATCTTGAATCCGAAGGTTTTTTGGTGAGCCGGGCGCGGGACGGAGAGGAGGCCATTCTTGTCATTCGTGAGGATGTGCCAGATGTCATCGTAATGGATTGGATGATGCCACATCTGTCAGGGATCGAGGTTTGTCGGCGCCTCAAAAGCAACCCGGAAACCCGCGCGATCCCGGTCATTATACTGTCTGCGCGATCAGAAGATGTGGATAAGGTGCGTGGGCTGGAAATTGGCGCAGACGACTATGTTGTGAAACCATATTCGGTGGTTGAGTTAATGGCGCGGGTGAGAACCCAGCTGCGCCGGTCGCGCCCCTCTTCTATGGGGGAAAAAATTGAATTTGAGGATTTAATTTTAAATTTGGAAACTTATAAAGTGACCCGTGGCGAAATTGATTTGAAACTTGGGCCCACGGAATTTCGCCTCTTGAAAACATTTATGGAAAAACCGGGACGTGTCTGGAGCCGCGAAGAGCTTCTGGATCGGATTTGGGGACGAGATCTATATGTCGAGACCCGCACGGTTGACGTTCACATAGGCCGGCTGCGGAAGGCTTTGTCGAGCGATGGCGGAACCGATACGATTAGGACCGTGCGCGGTGTTGGCTATTCGCTCGGATAGGGCGCGCGCAAGCAAGGCGAACTGCGGGTGGCATGGCGCCTGAGACAGCCTGCTTTCTCTCTTGGCCTGGCTTACTTTACCCCCATCAAAGGCAAGCCGTCCATTCCATCTCCTCGCCATAAAACCAATGCTAAAATAGGCTCTTGCCGCAAAGTTAATGCGTGCGGCTGATTGCTATGGTGGTGTCTGGTTTGCCCAGGGGTGAGCAGAGCTGGCTCTTGTCCCTCGCTCTCAAAGTAACCGGAGCCGCTAATCACCAAATAAATTTCTTCGGCTTCATGGTGATGCCAAGGGTAATAAAGCCCGCGCCCCCAATAGGCGATATAGGCACGACCCTGTAGTGAATGGTAATGGCCGTCTGGACCATAAAGCTCAATATACCCGTAGTCTTGCAAAAAGCCAAAGCCGACCTCCTCCTCGGTATAGGTGCGCTTCCAATGGCCATATGCCGATATGTCTTGCGTGGCGGTATGGAGGGGATGAGGATTGGACCAACGTTTAATTTGGCGCACCGCGGGTATTATTTGGGCTTCCTTTTCCTGATACCTTAAATCATCTGGCCAGGGCGCGAAGCGTTGAAGGGCGGGTGAAGCATCATAGGCGCCGCGTGCTGCTGTCAGCGCATTTTCAAATACTGTTTTTTTCATGCAGCCCCCTTTGTCTTTTTTGATGTCTAATGGCTTAGGGAGGAGTTTTCTGCAATCTTACGACGCGCAAAGAAGCGCCAGCGACAACAGCCGCGTGCAGCCATGTCCTCGCCATCAAATGAGCCTTACATGAAGCGGGCAGGGCGACTTGCGGTCTTTCTCAAATGACAAAATACGCCCCTTGAATGCACAGGGGGGAGGCTGCGCCAGAAATCTGCTGCGCGGTCTCATATGCCGGGCAGCCCGAAACTTTCTGTCTGCCGTCTTAACTTGCGTAAAGGCCGGCAACTTTTCCGCGCAGAGCCGTTAAGGCCAGAACAGTGTCAATTGTCGGCGTGGGCGTTTGCGTGATCAAACCAAGCTCTTTGACAGAGCCAATGAGCGCATCAATTTCCATCGGACGGCCCTGATCAAGATCTTGAAGCATAGACGTTCGATGCGCGCCAACGGCGGCGCCGCCTTGAATACGTCGGTCAACATCGATCGGAAATTTTACGCCGAGTTTTTCAGCCACAGTTTGCGCTTCCAGCATCATATTGCGCGCAACCTCTCGGGTGCCTGGGTCTGTGCAAAGGACGTCCAAAGTGGACTGGGTCAACACGGAAATTGGATTAAAGGAGAGGTTGCCCCAAAGTTTTACCCAAATTTCGTCGCGAATTTTTGGCCGGATGGGTGCTCTTAGTCCTGAAGCGGAGAGCGCCTCCGACAGTGCGAGGGCGCGATTGGACTTAGACCCGTCCGGCTCGCCCAATGAGAAGCGATTGCCTTCAATATGCTTGATGACGCCGGGCTCAACCACCTCTGCTGCGGGATAGACCACGCAGCCGAGCACACGATCAGGGCCGAACCCATCCCACTGGGCATTGCCTGGATCAACCGTTTGCAAGCGTGTCCCTTCCAGAGCTCCACCGATCTTGTGAAAATACCACCAAGGGACTCCGTTCACGCCCGACACAATTGTCGTGTGATCATTGATGAGGGGCTGCATATGCGGCACGACTGAGGGTACGGAATGTGCCTTCAACGTGACGATAACATAGTCTTGCGGGCCAAGGTCTGAGGCCGTGTCAGAGGCGGTGACTTTGACCGTGCTTATGCCGGTTTCTTCGATGAGGCGCAGGCCATTTTCCTGCATGGCTTTGAGATGCGGCCCACGGGCCACGAGGCTGACATCAGCGCCCGCCGCTGCGAGTTTTGCGCCCATATAGCCGCCAATCGCACCGGCGCCAAAAATACAAATCTTCATTGTGCCCCGTGCCCCCTCAGACCAAACCTAATTTTTCCGCAAGGCCGATGCGCTGGAGTTTCCCAGTGGCGCCTTTTGGTATCTCATCAAGAATTAAGATTTTCCGGGGCACTTTGAAAGCCGCCAGACGCGCGCTGGCGAAAGACCGGATGTCGCTTTCGGTTGCGGTGGCGCCCTCTTTCAGCACAACGGCGGCTCCAACATCTTCGCCTAATTTTGGGTGGGGCATCGCAAAAGTCACGCATTGACCCACCGCAGGGTGATCGGAGAGAATGCCATCCACCTCAAGCGGGCTGATCTTTTCGCCGCCGCGGTTAATGATTTCCTTCAGGCGCCCGGTGAGAGACAAATAGCCATCGGCATCAAACATGCCCTGATCGCCAGTTCGGAACCAGCGCTTTCCTTCTGCCTCAAAGAAATTTTTCTCATTGGCCTCTGGGTTGGCCTCATAGCCGGGGGTGACATTGGGGCCGGAAATGGCGATTTCACCAATGGTATCGATAAGGCGATTTTCAATTTCATGGGCGATGCGCACCTCTGGACCTGCGGGCAAGCCCACTGCGCCGGGTTTTTGTCGGCCTGGTTCGATTGGATTACAGCACATTTGATGCGCCGCCTCGGTCATCCCATAGGCTTCGACGACAGGCGCCCCGAATGTTTCCGCCAGCTCAGTCATCACAGGGCCGGGAAGGGAGGAGGAAGAGGATCTTAAAAACCGCAGCCGCGCATTTTGGATGATGTCCAAATTTCTTGGAGCGCGGGCCAAAATGGCTTGGTGCATGGTCGGCACTGCGGTATACCAGCTTGGATTTACGTCTTCGAGCCAGCCATAAAACTTCAGTGCATCAAATCCGGGCGCGCAGCTGATGGAAGCACCGGCTGCCAAAGAGGCCGTGACCGCGGCAATGAGCCCGTGAATATGGAACAAGGGCATCACGTTTAGGCAGCAATCGTCTGGAGTGAGGGCCAAAGATTTCTGAATATTTTGCGCGGAAGCGGCTATGTTAGACTGCAGCAAAGGCACAATTTTGGGGCGCGATGTCGTGCCAGAGGTGTGCAATATTAAAGCGATATCATCTGCTTGGGGCTCACAGTCCTCGATCGCGCCGGTTGACTGTGTTGTTAGGGTAAATTGACCGGCTTTCGCGGCTGGATGCAATTCTATGACACTCATATCAAAGCGCTGCGCGGCAGAGCGCGCCGGTCCCTGATAGCCTGCTTCAAGGATGATGGCGCGGGCCTTGAGATCTTCAAGATAAAAGGCGAATTCCTCTTCCTTATAGGCCGGGTTCAAGGGTGCTGTGGTTGCCGATTGTGCAACGGTGACAAAGGCTGCGGCCATTTCTGGACCATTGGGCAGCACAATCGCCACGCGCTCGGTTGCGCCAATGCCAGAGGATCTTAAAATCTTGCGCACATCCTGGCTCAACGATTTAAGTTCACCATAGGTCATCCAGTCTCGACCAGGTGCTCCAATCGCAGGGGCATTGTCTGGGTGCTTGGCGAAAAGTGACTTTAATGTATGTGCCATTATCATTTCCTGTTCATCCGGTTCGGTTTCATAAAACCCCGAAAGTGATGTGTTGCGGAGTGCTGGCTTTAACGGCCTGCGCGCATCGGTGCAATGTTGATATGGTCGCACGGCTCAGGGAGGCTTGGAAAATATTTATCTTTGCCAGCTGGGCCGTGCGCAATTGGGTTTTAGGTTACCTTAACTTCTAATCTGCCGAGCCCATCGATGGTCAGCACCATGACATCGCCTTTTTCTACGGCAGCAACGCCAGAGGGCGTGCCTGACATGATGACATCGCCGGCTGCGAGTTCGAAGTATGTTGACAGGTAAGAAATCATTTCCGGCACCTTCCAAATCATTTGATTTAGATCGGCCTCTTGCCGCACTTCGCCATTGACGGTCAACAAGAGCGCGCCGTGATCGGGATGGCCGACTTCAGACACGCGGTGAAGTGGGCCGCAGGGCGCGGATCTTTCAAAGGCTTTGCCAATTTCCCAAGGACGCCCCATCTTTTTTTGAATGCCCTGAAGATCACGTCGGGTCATATCCAAAGACAACCCGTAGCCGAAAACATGGGCCAGGGCGTTCTCGACCGAAATATTGGTGCCGCCAGATTTCAAAGCCACCAGCATTTCTGCTTCATGATGCACGTCGCTTGATTCTGGTGGGTATGGAAATTGACCGCTCGTATCCAGATTGTTGGGATTTTTTTGGAAGAAGAATGGATCCTCTTTATCCGGATCATGGCCCATTTCAATTGCGTGAGCTGCATAGTTGCGGCCAATGCAATAAACGCGGCGGACTGGAAACATCGCCTCTTCCCCAACCACTGGAAGAGTTGTTATTGCCGGTGGGGCGAACGCCAGTTCAGTCATTTGTATCTCCTTATTTCAAAAATCTCTTGGACATCTTACACAGTCTCTCGCTTTAGATCAATTCCGACCAATATCGATATTTCAACTATTTTCGTTCTATCAATAAATTGGTATAAAATGATCGCGAATTTTATCGTTGATATGTTGAATTAAATAATGATAGCGTGGAGATATGAATAAATTGATCGATCAATGCGGCGAATTGGCCGGAGGAAACGCGCTCTTGGGGGCGGGGTCTCAATTGAGCGGTGCTGAGGTGCTGCGGCGGTTGATTGCTAAGGGGCAATATGCCCCTGGCGACAGGCTGCCCTCCGAGCGACAGCTGATTGAAGCTCTCGGCTTGCGGCGCAACGCGCTGCGTAAAGCGCTCGATGAGTTGGAGTTTGAGGGCGTTATTTGGCGTCATGTGGGTAAAGGAACTTTTGTATCCGCGCCGTCTGATGCCAACGGCGCGCGCATTGCGGATGATATCGGTCGGAAAATGACGCCTATTCGCATGGTTCAGGCGCGGCTTTGCATTGAACCGGCCTTGGCTAAAGAAGCGGCAATTCATGCGTCGAGCGGCGCAATCGAACGGATGAGACAAGCTATTTTCGCGTCTCGTGAGGCGACGACTTGGCCTGAGTATGAAAAACAAGATGGTTTTTTTCATCGCGCCGTGGCGGAAGCATCTGATAATATACTGTTATTACAGTTATTTGATCAATTCAACGAAGTTCGCAAGGTGGTTGTTGGCGACACGGTGGTGCGTGACACGCCCCGCCCGACAGAAACACACAAGAGTTTTGTGGAGCACGACAATATCTTGGCGGCGGTTGAACGCCGCGACCCGCAAGGCGCTTATGATGAAATGAAAAAACACATTGGGTCGGTGGCGAGCCGACTTTTTGGTGAGATGTGAAAATAAAACGAAGACCCGATAGAAAGTGGAGCAGGCACATTCGGGCTTAATCATAATCAAAACTAGGAGAGGAAGTCATGAATAATATTTTTAAGAGTGTACTCAAAGCTGCGGTCGCGATTCCCCTGGCGGTTGGTCTGACTGTCGGCGCTGCTCAGGCGGAGAAAATCCGTATTGCATTGGCGGAAACGCCTTCGGACGAATTGGCAGCATTTTTCGTCGCACTGGACCGTGCGAAGGCCAATGGGCTTGACTATGAGTGGACGGCATTTTCGGATGAAGAACTTGCGATCCAGTCCGTTCTGAGTGGTCAAATGGATATTGGCTTTGGCACTCCATATGCAGCAATGCAACGCTCCCGGGCTCCCCTACGGATTATCTTTCAGCTTTCAAAGCTGAAATTCTTTCCTGTAACAACGTCTAAGTATTCGTCACTCGAAGACATGGATGGCGAGCCAATTCTTTTGCACTCGCGCGGTGGCGGGACGGATTCAATTGCGAATGTGATTGAAGAACGCATTGGAATTAAGTTTGGAGATCGCTCCTATGTATCTGGCTCCTCCAACCGAGTTGCGGCTCTGCTGGGCGGGCGTGCTGATGCAACAATCATTGATTTGTCAAATAAAAACAAATTGATGAGAAGTGAAGCCGGCGCAAATTTCAACGTATTAGAAATGTTTGACGTTGAAGCCAGTGACGAGGCCTTGTTTGGCAATCTCGACTGGATCAAAAACAACGAAAAAGATGTTGCCATTTTCGTGAATGCGCTGGTGAGCACCTGGCAAGACATGCATAAAGATCCATCAATTATTCGCCGGGAGACCAATCCAGATGGGCCGATTGGCCAATTGCCCGCCGAAATTTTGGCGGAGCTGGATGGGTTCTACGCGGATGCTGTGGCTGGTGGGTTGTATGATCCTAATGGCGGTGGTCGTAAGGCGGCGAATGCAGATATGGAATGGTACTCTGCCGCGGGCCAACTTGATGGGACTCCGGACACTCTAAACATCGAAGATTTCTGGTATCTTGCCCCGCTTGACGCGGCAATGAAGCAATAAAAACTTGGCCGCCGCAAAGACTCCTTGCGGCGGCTATACCTCTTGAATGAAAGATCTATCTGCATGATTAAACGCGCAAATCTTCTGAAGATCGTCTCGGCTGTTGTGCTTTGCAGTGCCTGGGAAATCGCAGGCCGAATACCCGTAAGCTATGCTTTTCCGACCTTCTTAGACTCGATGCGATCATTCTTTGAAATGATCGGAAACGGGATGATGTTGGAGGCCTATAAGGAAACACTGCAACCCTTGGTCATCGGCGTGCTCATATCAGCCTTTTTAGGCATCGGATTGGGTCTTTGGATTGGTCTCAACAATTTCTTCGACTGGCTTTTTTCACCGATATTCATCGTGATGCAAGCTGCGCCCTTAGCGGCCTTAATACCGCTTTTAGTGCTCGCCTATGGTATTGGTTTAACATCGAAGGTCATGGTCGTTTGCATCATGGCCATGCCAGTGATTGTGCTCAATACGAGTGGCGCTGTACGAAACACGCCAGAATCTTTCAAAGAGATGGGGAAGTCATTTCTTGCGTCTCGGGCATCAATCCTGCTGCGGATTGTCATACCCGCAGCATCACCGGTAATTTTTGCAGGCCTACGCCTGGGCGTTTCTGCGGGGTTTATCGGCGCCATTCTGGCCGAGCTTAAAATTACACCAACGGGTGTGGGCGATATCATAACCTATAGCCGGTCGATTGCGGATTACCCCAGCATGTACGCAGCAATTTTCTCAATTATTCTTCTGGCTGTTCTGTTTTTGAACTTAATTGAGAAGCTTGAAACAGTTCTATTTAAAGGAAATCAACGTGGCTATGTCTCAGATTAATCGCAAAAAAACCGAGAAAAACTCAACAGATATCGGCTCTGCGGTTTCCGTCCAAAATATTTCAAAAAACTATGGGGATGTGGAGGCTTTGCGGGACATGTCTTTGGAATTCCCACGCGGCCAATTGACCTCTCTGCTCGGGCCCTCCGGTTGTGGGAAGACGACTCTTCTGAAAATTATAGCAGGCCTTTTAGAGCCCACCTCTGGGCACGTCGAAGTCAACGGAGTAAATGTATCTGGTCCTGGACCTGACCGCGCTTTTGTTTTTCAAGATTTTGCTTTGTTACCATGGGCGACTGTTCTAAAAAATGTAGCCTTTGGCCTGCAAATGCGTGGCGTTGCCACGTCTGAAAGAGAAGCGATCGCAGAGCGGTATATCAAAAGTGTTGGGCTGGCTGGATTTGAGAATAGCTATCCGCACGAGTTGTCTGGCGGGATGCGCCAACGCGTCGGCCTGGCCCGCGCTCTGTCTGTAGATGCGGATGTGTTGCTTATGGACGAACCTTTCTCTGCGGTTGATGAGCAGACGCGTCGAAAGTTTCAAGAAGACCTGCTAAGTCTCGTGCGCGATGAAAACAAAACGTTTATTTTCGTAACCCATTCGATTGAAGAAGCTGTTTATGTCTCTGACCAAATTGCTATTTTGCTTCCGCGCCCAAGTCGTGTTTCGGAGATCATTAGACCGTCGAGCTTCCGAAATAAGGGGGTGGATAACATTCGTCGGGATTCTGAATATTTGGACATTGTAGACAACATATGGTCGTCGCTGCGAACCTATGTCGAATAGGAGTTAAAGGGTATGTACATCTTTGGGTATAGGCTTCCTGGCATGTCGTCATTGGTTGTATGGGGATTTTTGTGGGAAATGATTGGACGTGCTGACGTTACTTTCTTTGTTCCGCCGTTAAGCGAGGTGCTCACAACATTATATTCGATAATCGGCACGGTCGCTTTTAAAAATGCATTGGCTGAAACGGCCTATGCCTTTTCCCTAGGCGTGTTCTTTGCGGTAACAATTGGTGTTATTACTGGCATATTAATGGGAAAAAATCGCCTATTAGATGAATTGCTGTTGCCATGGGTGAATGTGTTTTTAAGTGCACCGCTTACGGCACTGGTTCCCGTTTTGATGGTTTTGTTCGGATTTGGCATGAAGTCGATCATCATAACCACATCCCTATTTGCGGTATGGATCATTATATTGAATTCCAGAGCCGGCGTTAAACAGATCAACCGCTCATTGGTTGAGATGGCCAATAGCTTTGGCGCGTCGCCAATCGATGCATTTTTCAAAATCTATTTCTGGGCCGCTTTGCCAGAGATTTTAGGCGGTGTTCGCATTGGAATTATTCGAGCTGTAAAAGGCGTGATAATCGGCCAGCTATTGATATCAATCGTCGGTTTCGGCGCGCTTTTTGAATTATATTCTGCCAATTTCTTGATGGCGCACTTCTGGGCAGTCTTACTTGTTCTATTTGGCTTAGCCTTTTCGATCTCAGAATTCTTGGCTTACTTAGAGCGCAAAGTGGCCTACTATGCGGCGAAAAGATAAGCTGTCCCGCGCAGTCAGGCATGGCCAAAGAACAACGATTTGGGGTGGTCTGAGCGCCCGGTGAACGCTGCGGGATGGCAAAATCCGCCATGCTGCGGCGTTGGCCTATGCGCGATCACTGCGGCATCATATGAGCAGTGATTTGTTATTTCTGAATAAATCATACCGCATTTCATAGGTGTCGCCGCGCTTGCGGGAATGTCTGGTTCCGAGATGCGCCGTGTACAGAAGCCTGTCAGCCTTCGATCCAAACACATAAATCCAGGAGAAACGTAGCGAAAACGACATCGCGTCGCTACCGGTCAAGCAGTTTGATGATGATTATGCAGGCTGGCTTTGAAATTAAGCGAGCTTTCCTCATGCACGAACGGCGAATTCCAGAATGGTTGCGTCATGCTCCAGCACCCAGCGTGCGCGGGTTTGCTGTTCTGGCTGGAATAGAAGCTATTGCCAGGGGCATTCTGATATCGGTTTTCCCACTTCTGGTCTATAATGCACTTCAAAATGCCGTCCTCGTCTCAGAAGTCTATTTTGTCATTGGCTTGATTTCGTTGGGTGTTGGGTTGCTGGTGCCCTATGTGATACGCCTCATTCCAAGACGATGGATTTACGCGATCGGCACTTTGATGTTTGCCACGGGTGCCCTGCTGGCAACGTTTCAAACCCCGAATACTGTGATTGCAGGCCTTGCTTTAACGGCGGTGGCGACCGTGATGACCTTTGTGTGTTTCAACGCCTATGTTCTGGATTACGTGTCAAAAGTAGATCTTGGACAGCTCGAGACGTCACGTCTGTTCTACAGCGCGTTGGGTTGGACCACAGGCCCCGCATTGGGTGTCTATCTGTACAGTTGGTGGGCATTTGCGCCCTTCGGGATCGCGGCCATGGCGGCCATCGCGATGCTGCTCACCTTTCTGGCCATGCGCCTTGGAAACGGAAAACTGATTGTGAAAAGCAGGCAGAGTCCGGCCAACCCTTTTGCCTTCTTTCATCGCTTTTTCGCGCAGCCACGGTTGATTTCCGGTTGGCTGTTTGCGGTGATCCGCTCCTGCGGATGGTGGGTCTATATTGTCTATTTCCCGATTTTCGCAGTTCAAAACGGGCTGAGTGAACAGTTGGGCGGGATTGCGCTGTCGATATCAAATGGAGCCCTGTTTTTGACCCCGATGATGCTGCGCTATATGCAGCGCAGATCCGTGCGAACGGCGGTCAGAACTGGGTTTTTGATGGCTGGGCTCTTGTTCCTATTGGCCGGTCTGTTGAATCAGATCCCGCTTGCGTCGGTGTTATGCCTCATAATGGGATCGTTCTTCTTGATCCTTCTGGATGTCTCCGGTGGCCTGCCGTTCCTTCTCGCCGTCAAACCTTCTGAGCGCACCGAGATGTCCGCCATCTATGCCAGTTTTCGCGATGTCTCGGGCATTGTGACCCCCGGCGCTGCCTGGCTGATATTGCTTGTCGCGCCCGTTTCGGGAGTTTTTATCGCAGGAGGTGCTGGCCTGTTTTACGCATGGGGATTGGCGCGCAAATTGCACCCAAGGCTGGGACACGCAAAAATCTCTATCGAGGGGGCTCAAGACTTGCAGTTTGGGGCAGAGGGGCTTGAGGCACATAATCCCATGTCGGCTGCGAAGTAAGACGGATCTGGCGCTTATGGGGGATGGGACCCGCGTGGCGCTCTGCGTCACTGTGCGTAGGGCCGATGTCAGAGCCTCCGCACTCAGGTGGCCATAGGCCCTGAGCCTCTTCGAGCGCCACCAGCCCCGCCATAAGTGCCGAATTCACCTCTAAGAGCGCAGAGCAGTGGGTGTGCCAACCGTAAACATAAAAAGGCCCCCCGAGGGAGGCCTTTTCTCTGTTCCTAACCAACTTACCAATGCAGCAGGTTCAGGACAGATCTCTTGAGCTTGCGCCCAACTTAACCTTGAAGCAGGCTTAGCACCCCCTGCTTAGAAGCATTCGCCTGCGC
>Ga0209555_10000606_pt1 | contig 30005 bp, 42 predicted proteins | sample SaaInl85LU_5_DNA_FD_184643 | JGI IMG/M metagenome (GOLD analysis project Ga0209555, IMG submission 184643) | Marine microbial communities from expanding oxygen minimum zones in the Saanich Inlet - ESP_85LU_5_DNA (SPAdes) (version 2) | ecosystem: Environmental > Aquatic > Marine > Intertidal... | reverse complement strand
CGTGGAACCCCCCAAGAAGCGTTTAGACACCCCCTCACCCAGAACCATGTTAAACATTAAGCGTTCTAAAATTAGTGCAATTAATAGATTAAGAAAAATTCCACAAAGTACAAAAACCATGTATAAAAGAAGATTGAATACTGCAAAAACTTTGAACAATTTCAATAGAATTGTTGCCGAAGCCACAAAGGAAAATAAACTTTTAGCTATAAAAAAACCTAAGTAGATGTGTATATTTAATTTGAAATAGATGGACGATTGTACTGTAACAACCGATATGACTTTTGTCGAAGAAACTGCTTCTTTCATAGAAAGGGGTATATCGGGTACAGATGTACTTGAATGGTGTGATAACAATATCATGTCTGTGGCTGATTTGTACAGGAAACATTGGGGTGTAAAGCACTCGTATTATAATGCTGTCCGTCTCTTATTTTATATTCAGAACATAAGCGATAGAGATGATATAGGTGATATGATTAGAATTTTCTTAGTGTGTCAAGATTGTAATTAAAGAAAAATATTGCTATTACATTAATGAAAACTTGTGATGTATGTTGTGAAAAAATTAACAAAACACAACATAAAATAGTCGAATGTTTTTCATGTAACTACGAAGCATGTCGTGCATGTATACAGAAGTATATACTTTCCATATACGATGATCCACATTGCATGAATTGTAAAATTCCGTGGAAACGGGAGTTTATCGACTCATTTTGTACAAAAAATTTTAGACGAGTGGAATATAAAAATCATCGAGAGAATGTACTTCTCGAACGAGAAAAATTACTTATACCCGAAACACAACCAGAAGTGGAAAGAATTAAAAAGGCTCGAAATCTCGTGCGTATAATTCGCAGACAGAGAGAACATATTTTAGAATTACAAAACATGGGTCAACATACAGACATGGAAAGATTGTATTTGGAAATTGAAAATACATATGCACAATTAGAGAATGTGAGAAATACACCAATTGTAAATCAAAGGCGATTCATACGAAAATGTCCAAATGAAGACTGTAAAGGATTTCTTGATATGGAATGGTATTGTGGTATTTGTGAAATAAAATATTGTAAAGATTGTAACGAGATACAAACACCCACGCATACATGCGATCCGCAAACAGTCGAAACTATAAAGTTACTAAACGAGGATAGTAAATCTTGTCCCACGTGTGGAATTGTGATTCAAAAATCTAGTGGTTGTGCTCAGATGTGGTGTACCCAGTGTCATACAGCGTTTAACTGGAACACGGGTGAAATAGACCATGGACGTGTTCATAACCCACACTACATAGAATTTAAAAAGATGAAAATACAATCAAGGGAACATGGTGATATACCATGTGGGGGTATACCTTCATTTAAAGAATTGAGGGAAATGTATAGCCCAAATGATATACTTCAATTTGCCAATATAATTTATGACTTGGAAAGAGAACTCCTATTTTTAAACATACGTCCTATTAATAATACAGACGCTAGAATAGGGTATATATTGGGTGACATAGAAGAGGATGATTTCAAGATGTATATTCAAAGACGGGAAAAATTAATGGATAAATTACATGATGTGTCTGATATTTTTGAAACATTATTACACACGGGTGGTGATCTACTTAGACAGTATGTAATTGAACCATGGCGTCATGATACCATCGTGGAAATTATGAAGAGACTGATTGATTATGGAAACGAGAGATTTGAAAATATACGCCAAAGATATGTATGCAATCTTCCTAAAAATATTAATGTAGAGTTAGAGTAAATGTTACTATTAGTGGTTATAATACTATTGATTATATATCTATTACCACACTACATACACCCACGGGTTTTCCATGATGTGATCACCCGAGAGGAGAGAGAATACATTATGAAACGCTCCCATGATGAGCTTCAACCCTCGGTCGTCTCTACTTCTCGTGTTTTAAACGAAAATGTCCGTGTGAGTGACACCGCATGGATTTCCAGGGAAAACGATCCTGTAATAGATGGTATCATTCGAAAGTGTCTAAAATATGTAGATCGTCCCATCGAAAATTGTGAATCTTTACAGGTCGTTAGGTATAAACCTGGTGGTTTTTATAAATTACACCACGATGTTTTGGATCAACCGAATAAACGCATGTATACTTTCATCATGTGTCTCAATGATGACTACGAGGGTGGTGAGACTGTATTTCCGAATATAGGAAAATCATATAGACTCAACCCAGGGGATATACTATTATTCGACAACCTTGATAACTACGAGTATAAAACATCCAAGGCTTTACATCAGGGAAACCCTGTTAAAAATGGTGAAAAATGGATTTGTAATTTATGGGTTAGAAAATATAAAATTAATTGAAGTGTCTTTGGTTAATATACTCACATTCTAACATTTCGTGCGACGATTCTCGTGGTACTTGTTCTTGGGAAATTTAAAAAAAATTGTCGAACTGCGGTACTATTTATTCCTGCGAGTTGATTTATCTGATTGATATTTGCGACACCACTCAAAAGATATGGAATCATATCCATGAATGTCACATAGTAAGTGCTACAGGTACCCCTTATATTATTAGCTTGAAGATTCGTACCATTATAATATCTAACTCTGTGTTTTGGAATTTTCCACATATTTTTTATAATCGGAATGATTTTTTCCCGCATTGTACGACCGTACACAGTTCCCTTCGATGCTTCCCCATGTGGATCAAAAACCCATATATGCTTACTACCAGGTCTTGGATCGACGAGAACACTCACCGAATGACCACCTCCAATATTACGCATACCAACCATTATGAAATGTGGTTGTGGTGTAGGAATAATTCTTGAATTAACATTAGGTGTACCAAAACTTTTAACAATTTTATCTATATTTTTTACCATACCATAATTACCAGTTTGAATGGTATAATCCATAAACACGGACACTATATTCTGATCATCAAATCTATCTTTGGCAATTTGAAGGTACCTGGGTATACCAGTCCTAGGGCAAGCCATTCCACGTCCAATTTCAATGGGATCAATAGTAACCTCTCTACCAGATATTTTTCGTACTTTATTATTATTATTATTGTTATTTCTACTTCTTTTCATTATTATAGATAAAGAATATTATTTAATTATGTACAGATGAACATAGAGCAGATTGCTCATGAAATTTATATACTACTTGGACCTGGTTACAGTGAGAGAGTGTACCATAATGCCATGGAAGTATCACTCAGAGAACTTGGAATTCATTATGAATCTGAGCGTATAGTACCTATACATTTCAAAGGGCATATTATTGGAAATCTAAGGGCGGATATCATAGTCAACAAAGAGATTGTTCTGGAATTTAAGACGATTAAAACATTAAATGAAACGGTGGAAATTCAAGGACGAAATTATTTACAATTGACGGGTTTACGAACAGCGTATCTTATAAATTTCCCACCCGGTCCAGATAGGGAAGTGGAGATTCAAAAAATCACCGTTTAATTGGTATATACATAGGTAAACCCCTCCGAGGTGGTAGTCTGCAAAATAATCTACATTTACACGAACCACATGGGTGTATCCTCTGCCATGTGGTTGCGAAACATCTTTTCGGAAGATATATATCCATCTTAAGAAAACGGATAATATGATCAATGAGTATCATTTTATAATTATGTAATGATGTCTTTATTTGTAAAACAATAATATTGCTCCTGATAACACCTATCGTCGTGATGATTTTCCTTGCAGTATTTCATATTATCTATACATGTACCCCCTTTATATGTTCCAAACACATGATCAAATAATGGACATATAATATTAAAATTATACTTGTCACCTTTTTGTGCGTGGTGTATAGTGTGATACTTCCACAGTATATCATAAATAAAACCAGTAGGAAATACAGAAAATTTTGGTAAACCATCAGACAGTGTAATATTCTTCTTGTAGTCGTGAAATCTTGTATGCCAATTGTTCCATAAAATATTATGTAACGCCACTACGAGTATGGCCACTACGAGTGCATTCGGTATGAGACCCAGTGCATTAATGAAAAATATAAATGTCGTTATGAGTGTGACGCTCCATGGAAAATAGACACCTTCACTCTCTTCATCAGTCTTGAGTGTCATGTCTATGTTTACATGCTTATGATGTTCTACATGGTCTACGGCGGTTTTGGAAAGATAATTTCCAAATATTGGAAACTTTTTCAAAAAATCTGGATTTCCATGCATGATATGACGATGAATGAACCATTCGTAAAATGATATTAATACATAAACAAGAACTACATAGTAAAAATATTTCATTATTATATATAAGATGTTTTATTTTGAAAAGCGTCATTTTAGAACACCTGTAATTCTCGATCGTACATCACACTTCTATCCCATGACACTATTATTTCTCACTCTAATAATTACTTATCCAGTGGTATCGAGTATGATCAGTGTAGGTCTTATATTTCTTTTTCAGTACAAACTTCATTCCTTTCTCTCTAAGGACTGGCCTACATACAAACCTGAACCCGGAGATATTTTACTCTTTTTTTCACATAAATCTGCTGATATACCAGAGTGGGTATATTGGGATGGTATCCTAACTCTTCATACAAATGTACCTATAAAGCATGTGGGTAATGTACTGGATGAAAAGTATTTCGTGGAATGTAGACATCCAGAATTTCCAAAATACGATAATATGACGAAGGGTTACACACACGGTATACCACGATTAGCCAAGTTTAAGTATATTTATGACGATTGGAATACTGGTGATATTATGATCATCAAGACTGGACAAACTATAAACGATGAAAAGCGAAAGGACATTTTAGAAAAATTTAATAAAAAATCATATTGGCCTGGGGGTGGGTGCATCGGACATTTTAATAGTACACAAAAACTAATCGATGAGACTGCTCCAACTTTTTTATCGGTTGAAAGTATATTAAAACACTACAAAAATGCTAAAATTGGACGCCTTGAAATTTAAACTCGCGACACTCATATCAATTTTTAGATACATCTATCTTCAATATATACACGACCATGTGTATAATACTTCGAATGGGTACATTAATGGGTATGTCCTCGTGGCACTTCTCTTGTATCTATTGGGTATACCACTATATCTCATATTAGCTGCAGTAGGTGCTAGAGTAGTATACAGAAAATCAGTCGGTAATGAAATAGTCAACACTGGTAACCATCCATATAATGTCATCATGTTTTTCATAATGATACTCATCGTTGTCCATCTCACTCCGACGCGACCTTAATGGCTACATCGAGTGGTAAATTTTTATATCTCATCTCACCATGTGTATGGCCAATATACTGTTCATCTTCATTACACACATGAAGGTGTAAGCTGTTCACACTATTGTGTGGGTAACAGTGAAAATAAAAACCAACTTTTTTCCATCCTCGTTGATTCGCGTAGTGTATCGCAACCTCTTTCAGTTTATGTAAAAATGTCACCTTTTTATAAAAAATAATCGATAAAATATTGAAATACTTCCAGTCGAGTTTTTTTGTTGTTATAAACACATGACCCGGGCCATTTTCATCGGGTCCACACATTGAAACCGTTTTATCATTTTTATCATTCCAATTTGCGTCGCATTCGGGTTTATTGTGGCAAACCATCCATTCATCTGCATATGTACCAAGTATATCTTGATTGACGGGATTTACCTTCGCACCACTCGCGTACTTTGCGAATACATTAAATGGTTTATCACCCGTGGTGAGTAAGTTATCATTCCCAATGAACCCATTCTGTACGAGGTTTGTGTGTAAATATTTCATATAATGTGTTTTTTTCACATAATCAATATAAGATCTGAATGTATCTACATCATTGATTATGTGAAAGATATTTTTGACATCAATCGGTGAACTTGTGCAGGATCCCATTTTGTTTATATAAGAATAAGAAAGGGGTGTTCACTTAGGTTTTAAACTGTTGGAATAAATTCCCATCTAAGATCATGGCATATCTTTTTCCATATGACATCTTGTTGGTATAGTTTTTCCTTTGATTTAAGAAGAGGGAAATATTGAAGATAATCATCTTCACCCAGAAGTTCACAGAATTTGTAGAGAACATACGAGTAACTCAAAAAATTTTTACGGTCACTGGGGCAATTATCATCAAAGGGTTTTTGAATATCCTTGAACATAATTCTCAGATATTCTTCTAATTCTTGTGGCATATTCGGGGGTTTTATACCATTTAAAATATTGGTGATGTATGGTACATGTTCGTAATACTTATTGAGTTTTAATTTTTTTAGTAATCCCCTTATTTTCACATGAGTAATGTCTTCTAAATTTTTAATTTTCATCTTTTTGAGTTCAGCTCTTAATTGTATTATCACATCGTCTGGTATGGATGTCATTTCTTGTGCCTGAAATTGTGAGAGCCATTCATTGAAATGATTTTCCCTTTTATACGAATAGTTTACAACCTTCTCCGAAGTTTCTTGTTCTTCTTTGTATGTCAGTTCATCGCTTATGAGAGTAGCTATTATCACACCACACGAGTCACACACGAGATCACTCGTGTCGTGGAAATGTATTATATTACTATAAGTGCATGTGCGACACGAATCAATCTCCTTTTTAGTGGGTCGTTGTATATTTTGTTTTTCAACTTCTACTAGATAGTCAATGTATATATCCTTTCGTTTTAGACCTTCTGTTTCTTTGACTTTGAATATATTATTCGTATTTGTTTTTTGTTCACTTTCATCTATATATTGATTCATATAGGGCATACATTTTATCATATAATCGGCCATCTCCGACTCATATTTACTTTTGTTTTCTGGGTCCTTCTTTATATGGTCATTTAATTCTTCTATTATATTATTATATCTACTTAAAAAATTACCTTCCATGTATAGTTATGCTTATCAATTTTTTAAGTAATATTTATGCAATGTATAAATACATAACCACACCGAGGGATTATAAAATTATTTCTGAAGAACTTGAATATAAATTAGATCATAATATAAAGTATCAAGTGGAGGATCCATTTTGGTCGAGAGAAAGTCGTTCGTGGCTAGATGGTATACTCGATGAGTATTATATCGATGTAACTGGTAAGAATTACAGGTACACCACCCCACCACAAAATGTCATGTATACCATCCTTCGTATAAAATACTATTATGGTGGTAAGGTCTATAGTGTCATCACGAATGATTTAAACTTTGTACCAGGAGTCGATGATCTGAATGATGAGATGAGCTTCAGTATTCCGTTGACCAGTGTGTGGCTAGCAGATGAAAATGAGAAACCCGTACGAAACATTACGGACAAGGTTAAGCGATACATGGGTCCCGAGAATGACTTTCATGGAGAAAAGGTGGCTCTCGAACATTTTTTATATTACGATAGGAATGTACTCGAAACTATTTATCCTAAAATGATTTTGAAAAATTCATTGGGTATGAAAAAGGTTGTGTCTACCCTTGATGATTATACTACAGATCTTCGGATACCTTAGTCGCTAGATAAAATTTAAGTTCACCCAAATTTGCCACATTATATTTAAGAATCAAAAATCTATTTCCAACTTCTTGTATTATTTGCAAAGATGCACACATACTCGTCGCCTTTGTAAATATATTAAGGTACTTTAGACTATACAACCCACCGATATTTACATTTTCCTCCGGGCAGTCTATGGTGGTTTCTTGATTGGCAAAGTCACCTTCACAACGAAGTTGAATATAGTTATTACACCTATGAATCTCTATATCTGTACCAATATTCGACATGTCTCGACAAATTCTTTGGAAATCAGATGATGGTAGGGTGGTCACGGATGTCATCTCAATATCTGGTACTTCTATTCTACTTTCATTGATGTCTAATAATTTAAGTTGAAATGAAGATTTGGTCTTTTTTACCTCACTTATGATCTCGATATCCATGAATTCCTTCGATGTGATTTCAATTTTAAGTACATCGTTACTCGTGATGGTTTTCAAAAGTTTGAATGTATTTGAGATATTTATACCTGCTATAATTTCTTCATGTTCGCAATGATACTCTTCGAAATTATCAGCAGATAAGTACATATCTACCAACGATGTTCTAGCCGTATCGAGTGTGATGATATACATACCATCAGGCCTAAAGTATATATTAACATCGTTTAATATATCCTTAAGAACTTCGAATGTAGATTTAAAAGCTGACGCCTGTATGGTGACGAGTTTCATTATTCATAGTTTCACATTACATCTTTAAATCAGTATAAGCCACACCCTTAGAGACATCTTTATTAATCTTTTCTTCTAATTCTTTAGTCATGGCCGGTTGAAGTGATTTTCCATACTCATCGAGACTAAACATACTTCCACAGGTGTCACCACTCTCGAGCATGGTCATGGAATTCATCATGGATCCAAATCCACCATGTTCCACGTCTTTTTTGGGTAAGAGGGACTCTAGCCAATTTTTTATTTCGTTACCCACTAAAATTTTACCATTCTTCGTGAGCATGGTTGGTACTCGCGTGATTTTATTACGATAGTTTGGGGGTATACCTTGTGTATTTATGTTATGATAATACACCAACTGTTTCAGTTGGGGTACAGAGTTTATATACTCGATAATTTCCATAGAATGTTTACACCTTGGACTGTAAATCAGGAGCGACATCTATTATCTACAATTTATTTTGTAAAAAAAAATTAACGCATTATATTAAATATGAATTACTTGATTGTGATTACACTTCTACTATTGGTACTTTTCTTGACTACATCTCGTGAAGGATTCACGGAAGCTTTTGGATTATCAGGATACACGAAGCCCAGTGCCCCCATGAAATTTAATGACTCCAGTGTGGATCTCTCTGGGTATGCAAAAGTTGAAGCGAGTGTAGATAATGACATGATTGAATCCTTTGTTATGATTGCGAATAAAGAAATCACCAAGCGCACAGGTGTTCTTACATACATTATAGAAACTTCATACATTCACAAATACAGGGGGAATGATAAAGACCTGTATGAATGTATGTTTATGGTTGTCAAGAAGGGAGGTTTTTCTCATGGTTTTTCAATTCTCGCATTTTTTGAAATGGAAAATGGGGCTCCCAAACTCATCTCACTTCGTTCACAACCCATAAACTCTGGTACACTCGATACATTGGATGATTCAATGGGTAAAGCATTTGTTGAATACTCACTCGTAAAAGAAAAAAGTGTACCATTGAAAAGTGAGTTTGATTCGATAAAAAATAAATTGATATAATTGTAATGCTTAGTATAGATGATGTCACTAAAATTGATGATAAGCGAAGACAGCTTCGTAAAGAAATATATACGAAAATATACGAACAATTCACAGCAAAAATTAAACAATCGGTTGAATTTGGTCACAAGCAAATTTTTTTGACAGTTCCCACATTTTTATTGGGGTATCCAGCATTCGATAGAATCGCAGCCACCAGGTACATCACTCGACAATTCGTTTTGGGTGGTTTTACAGCGCGTATGTTGAATGATCATGATATTTATGTCTCATGGGCAAATACCAGACAAAAGAAAAAAGAGAAAAAAAATCAGGAAAGAGAAGAAGGTGAAGTTACTGATTTTCCGACACTCATGAATCTAAAAAAGATGGCTAATAAATACAGGGGAACGCGTAAGAGTTAATGGTTTAATTTATCTAAATATTATAAATGTCCGATCAGCTAGCCATCATAGTTGATGCGAAAAAAGAATACATGGGACAGTTGTGTACTATCATGTGCCCTCCCATGATTGAAGTGTTCCAGGAAATTTACAATGAAGCCGTCAAGACCTCTAAGGGTAACAAGGTTCTTATCATGTTTCAAAAACTTCTCAAAGAAATTCCAAATTGGTCCAATGCCATGGCAAAGACACATACCGATAACATTACATGCAGATGTGCTTGGTTTAATGATCTTTTGGCTGCTGTGTTTGTCGCATGTACCAAGATTTTATCGGCTGTTCGTCTCAAGGCGGATAATAAAAAAATATCACTCAAACTTCCTACAGATGAGGTATTTATCCAAACATGTTATCATAATATCGCTAAAGATCTGTACAAGGATCCCTATATATTCAGTGAAGAACAGAGTGAGTACATCAGAGATGATAAACTGACTGAGCGTTTTTCTATGTGCATCGAAAATACCGTAAAACAACTCATTCCGGTGCAACAAATTCTTCAGACATACATGGCTCAGGATACCCGTGATATATCTATCGATGGTGAAGTACGAGATAGTGAAGATCCAGAGGTTCTCGATGAACCCCTCATGGCACCGGAGCCAGAGCCAGAGCCAGAGCCAGAGCCAGAGCCAGAGCCAGAGCCAGAGCCGGAGCCAGAGCCAACTGGTCTAGAGAATGAATTCAAAACTGTACCGGGTGTACAAGCACCTTCCGAACCGGAACCAGTGGGTGAACCAGGGGGCGAACCACCAGGGGGTGAACAGGGGTCCGATGATGATGATGTATTGTTTGGTGATGCACCCGATGAGCGTACAAAAAAAGTTGTATATAATTAAATGGAACTCTCCGAATACCTACGTGACCCCGTTAGTGCCGCACTCATAGCCGCGGTCATTACGGCTGGATACATTCACCTCAAGGCGCACCTCAATAACGAGGGTAAACTCGAACTCAATAAATATACCAAGCCGGCTGTTCTTAATGCGATACTCGTATTCTTTATAGTATCAGGTGGTATTGGTCAGAGGGAAAGTATATCGAAAGAACCATTCTAAACTTAAAGATTAAAAATGTACAATAAGAAAATGACCTCGGTCAGCGCGTTTAATGATATGTTGAGTCAATTTCTGATGGAGATGCACAAAACTTTTCCACAGGAAAAGGGCATCAAGAAAATGATTACATCATTTGATTTACTCAAGACATCTAATCCACGCATGGTTGTAGATGGTTTCATGAAGGGTGTATCCCCATTTGCAGATAAGATTTCCTCTAAAAATGAAAAGTTTATCCTCGAGGATATCGGTACAATTGAATTTTTAAAAGATCTTGACATTAAAAACTATTGGGCTCGTATGACTCCAAAAACTAAGGCAGCTACATGGCAGTATCTTCAGACGCTGTACATGCTCGGCACAACCATCACATCCATTCCAGATGATACCCTGAAGATGATTGAAGGTATCGCAAAAGATTGCGCCGATAAGATGCAGACAGAGAATGGTGAAATTAATCAGGATGCACTCATGAAGATGATGGGTAATATGCTTGGTAACCTACCCAAAAAATAAACCTCTATATATACTAAATGAAAACTTGGTTTGATGATCCTAAACAACTCATAAAATCTGATCAAATTTCTCAATTTTGGCCAAATAAGGATCAAACACCAGAAGATCGTGTCAACGCTGCATCTCGTTTCATCATATATGCGAGCTGTATTTTGTATCTCATTCGTCGCGACCCCAGAATTTTTGTTCTAGGTGGAATGATATTAGCCATCATATACATTCTTTATAAGTCAAAAATGATTGAGGAAACCTATGGCGTTACAAAGTCTGGAGAGTCGTGCCAGATGCCTACGCGTGACAATCCCATGGGTAATGTGCTCATCACAGACTATACAGATGCTCCAAATAGATTAGAATCGTGTTATTATTCCACTGTAAATCCATTTATGAATAATTTTACGAGTGGTTCCATTCCAATGGATAGTGGGCGCTCGAGGTCCCCTTTACCCAAGTACATGAGAAATGGTGTGGATCGTCAGTTTGTCCCCACTCCTGTGACTAAGATTCCGGGAGATCAGACGGCTTTTGCTGAGTGGCTTTATGGACCTAAAAACGGTTCAATCTGTAGAAGTGACTCTCGATTTTGCAATCCAAACGCCAGGGGTGTTCAATTGGATTCATTCTCGGGTGTCGGTAGCGATGGCAACATCAGGAGATAATATTCTTATGTAATAATAAATGGCATATCAACTTCAACCAGGTCTTTCCATTGTACAAAATACAGGTACCATTCCCCGGGTGAGAGCGACTGATGAGGTGTTTGTATATCCTCAACCTAGTAATCTCAATTGTGGTGGATGCCGTCCAAATACTATGCTGTATGGTACAGCACCTTACAAGGCTGGAAAGGGGGCTCCAGCCCAATACATCGACACCAGTGATCAACTCAGACCCCAAACCACCTCTCGATTTAATAAGAATATCGTTCAGACGTATGAACGAAATTTGTTTCCACTGACAAATATGGAATGTAAGCTTCCACTTAAAACCATGCGATATGAACCTGCGAGTACACGTGCTGAAGTTCAGAATGCAATGTTTCAGCAAAGGTATGTCAATAAAAATATCAATAAGAGATAAGAATGGCAGATCCAATTTCAATCATGGCCGTGGCTGGTTTAGTATATGCTGGTCGAACTTTGAGTACCAAATCCGTTCCTTCGGTGGTACCTGAAAAACCGGTAGTCAAAGTTCCCCGTGAAGTTGAAAATAAAAATTTCGAACCCACTATGCAAATGCCCCACAAGAGGGAAATGGAAAGTTTTGCTGATATTGCTGTACAGCAGCGTTCAGGTGGTCAGGAGATTCTAAATATGAGAAACCGAATGTATGATCATGGACGAATGAATAACCTTTCCCCCATAGAAAAACAATTAGTCGGACCAGGTTTGGGTGTGAACGCTGATGTACCAGCAGTGGGTGGATATCAACAGATGTTTAGAATAAATCCCATCAATGTCGGTGAATACAGACTCACCACTCTCCCAGGGCGTTCAGGTCCTGCTGCGGACATCACAGGTGGTCGCTCGGCTGTTGTCGGTGAACTGACTCACAATAAACCCGAGACGACTGCATACCTCCCCTCGCGTCTACCAACGCAACCTGGTCGTGCACAGGGTATGACTGGGGTTGTCCCCCGTAACGAACATGAGCGTACGAAGCGTACGACGAACCGTTCTGAGACTGGTCATCGCGCTGATGGTCTTGGTTTTAACGGTGCTAAGCGTTTTATTCCTATGCAGACCTCCTCACAAGACCCAACGAGATTCAAGAGTGATCGTAATGACGTCCAGTACAATTATTATAATCAGGCGACTCCTGGTATTCACAGTTTCCACGGAGCCTACAACACGAGTGTGGCTGCACAGATTACTGACAAGAATAACAAAGAACTCATGAAGTATGGATTCCGTCCAGAGGATCGTCGTGGTAAACCAAATCGTATGGGTAATGCCGGTCGTATGAATGTACGCGAAAGTGCCCTTAAACAGGGTGGTCGCCTCACATCCGTTCGTTCAGATACGACCCGTGTAGATGGTAGGGTGAACGCCCCCAGTGGTGGATGGACCCAACAGTACAAACAGAAACCATATCATCAGTTTAATAGCTACAAGGGTCATGAAAATCCTCACACCCAAAATTTAGATATCGCCAAGAGGCAACTTTACAACAATCCTCTGGCGCACAGCATCAGTGGATAAAATATTATCATCATAAAGTAATGAAGGTTCACAACCTCACAATAGATAGTAGCCAACACACCATGGAAACTTTGGCGATGGATTATGTGGTTGAATTGGAAAATCCAATTTATGACTGTTCGAGTATAAAACTCGTCTCTGCTCGTATTCCCACACCACAGTTGACAATATGTGAAACGAATAAAAAATTCAGCGTCGATGGAAATGATTTTACACTCCCAGAGACCAATTATACAAACGGTAATGATTTGGCACAAGATTTGAATACATTATTGACACCCACATCAAATATAACTAGTGTCGTGTATGACCAGGATACCAATTCACTCAAGTTTTCTGGCAACTCTACATTTACATTTGAATTTTTGTCCGGAACGAATGGTCGTAATAGTATCGACTCATCTCAGACCACACCACATCAGGTAATCGGTCTGGGATCGAGAGACTACACCTCCAATGTGAGTAATCAATTAGAGACTGGTGCCATCAATCTCAAAGGACCGAATTCATTGATACTCAGACTCACAGTCGGTCACGACGAATGTAATCAAAGTGTGTACTCAGGTACACCCTTCTACACTGGACATATTCTCACCGATGGTTCAGATTTTATACATTTTAATGGTGCCGACGACCCACTTCAACATTACTTTCATACCGGTTCAATCAAAAGTATTCGGTTCATAAGGGTACAATTTTTTTACATGAGCCATGGTCGCCTCATTCCATATGACTTTAGAAATCAGGAGCACGTGCTGAAATTCGAACTTTTGTGTTCTACTGATAAATTAGAAAACCTAGAAAGAATGGTCGAATCCATAGACATTCCAGAACCCATTGTGAGTAAGAATGTATATAGTTGGAACATTTATATAGTGGGTGTTATCACGATTGGTATACTTCTCATGTTTCTCATGAAGAGTAAACCTAAATATCCAAGGCAAATTAGCGAGTAATGGCGTACACGGGTTGAGCGGGCTTCTTGACACGCCCATTAATCTGAGAGATGGCCATGAAGACAATCACGGAGAGGAGAGTAGTGAGAATGGCGACGAGGGCGTAGTGGGTACCACCATTCTTGGGAACCTTCACGATCTGGGTAATTAACCAGCGGATGAAATCCATCCAGGAGATGGCGGCAGCAAAGGAAAACCCACCGACGATCGAGTTGAGCGTTTGGGTCTGGAGTTCCTGAGTGACGATATCAACAGTTTGTAAAGCCTTTTCAACGGACGACATTTTATTATATATCGAGAAAATTATTCGGGTATAAGTTCCTCCTTTTTTACAATTTTTTTAAATTTTTTTTTATTTATTTGTCTGGATTTTGAAAATAATTGTTCATCATCCGATGAATCATCACTTGAACTGGATCCAGAGTCAAATATCTTAAAACCTGTACTGGAAAACGTCCACCCATCTGGTTCAGAGATGTCCATTACTATTAATAGCATTTTTTAACATGTGTTCTATCTGACTTTGGGGTTCCCATTCATCCCATCGGTCGTATGCTGCATTTACGAGTAGAAATTTCTCATCATTTCCATTGTACCTTAAAAATTCTGGACATTTATCTGGTTCCAATATATCCAAATCTACGGACTCCGAGTCCGAGTCCGAGTCCGAGTCCGAGTCCGAGTGTTCAATGATAGACCCTTGACCCACTGTGTACATGGCACAATACCTCATAGCGTACTCCATATCTTCCGGGAGAATCACATCTCTCCCACATGCATCGGCATATTCACCAGCTAAAATAACACCCCGTTCCATCACGGGTTTGATGATATCAACCATACTCGTGATGTATCGATTAATCATACTCTGATCATCCAAACCAAAACCAGTTTGCATATTCATTTTAAAAAAGGAGTTCAACGGTTCCTTCCTGTAGTCGTAGAATATTATAACTCAATGCATACACACGAACCTCTCGCATTTTGTTTGGACATGTTGTGAGACTTAGTTTTAAAATCTGGTCTTTTACAAAGCTAAAATTAATCTGTCCAGTTGGATACCATTCCTCCGGCTGAAGGGCGAAACTATACGAATAAAATCGCCTGATTAATTGCGTTTTTGAGTGATGAATAGCTCCCTGTACCGCTTTGAGAAATGGTACCGTCCCCACGTCTCCATCTATGATTGGTTCACCATCTAAAGTTAGTGTGAGCTGTTTTAAATTTTCATAGAGAGAGAAACTCTGACCAATGAAATCATTCGGGTTATCATAATCAAATATAGTAGCCCCCTCCCTCTGAATGACAAAGTATAATTCCTTCACCGGATGTACGAATCGTAATCTAAGTAGAGATTCATTCACATCAGCATCCACTCTGAAAGTGTTCTGTTGTATTTGAGTCACGATAAAATCTGTTCGTGTGTTCATCACCTTGATACGCTCTATGGGATCTAAAAATACCACTTCAGTACACAATTGAAAATTCTTTAATTTGAGGGTCTCTTCTAAATTCCTGGACGTACCGTCGATTCCCAAAACCAGATCCTGAGCGTTTCTCAGTGTAAACTCCACCTCTATTTCCTGTTTTGTTATGGCACAGAGTGGTATAGCAAGCTCTGGGTGTCGGTAAAAGTAAAATGGAATGTCTACGAAAAATTCTTCATCAGTGTTCAGACCCAGTGTGTTGTGAATAATTATACCAGAGTTTTCCACGACTTCACCGACTCGTTTATTGGAAGTTCGTAGAGGATACTTACCTATTAACTTTTCAAGTGCGTATTGCTTTGACTGTGTGTAATTATGTTCTGAATAAATCTGAAGATAGTCACTCGTGATGCTCTGAATCACCTGATCACCGACGATGAGATCTACCCGCTCTATGAGCGCGTGAGCTACAGATTCGATGTATAAGGTACCACTCGTCTCTATAATCTCTGGTAGTGTCATCTTCACACTCACAGTCTTTAGGAGGTCTCCTTGATTTTGAGGAATTTTAAATCGAACCTTTTTTCCAAAGTCAGCTTCATTAGAGGGATCGATATCTATAAAATCTATGGAAAAGTTTGAATGTTTTTTGAAATTTTTCACAAAGTAACTATAGTCTGGATCAATCGTGAAGAACCTATCTTGGGGTCCAGAGGCTAAGAGTTGAACCTGTCCAGCCATTTCTAATATATCCACCTAAAATTTTAAACCAGCTAAACCACTATCGATTCGTAATATATTATAGTTTACGGCGTATATGCGCGTTTCATTTTCATACACTGAATTTATGGGAATAATCTCTATCGTGAACAGTTTATGTGATATGCGACTCATGTTTACCTGACCAGTGGGTTCCGGTGACTCGGGTTTGAGGGAGAATGAATACATACCAAACTTTGAAGGACCCAGAAATCGTTGTGAATCGTTTATTTCTTGTGGTGTTTTTTCGATCGACGATGGTGAGTTTACATGATGTTTGAGTGCTTGTTCATACGCGAGAAATAGACCGGAACGATTAAAGACAATCTCATTATTAAATCTGAGTTCAGCAGTGACTATATTATTATAAAGATGAGGTACGTTTCCATTCGCGCTGTTCTGAGAAACCATGAAAAGCTCCTTCACTGGGTGTTGAAAATTGAGCATCACGGACTTTTTATTTTCACCAGGCTTCATCTTAAATTTGGCCACCTGTACTTGTGTGATGATGTAATCCAGTGGTCGAGTCGTCAGGTATTCCCTCTCTTCGGGTGTGACATAGGCGAATTCAGAATCTAACGAAAACTTTTCTATCGTCGCGTTCACATCGGATATACCTCCATCATCCGGAAATGCCGGTTTGGAAAGATTCCTCACGAGTTCCCCCAATGGCCGTGTCTTGATCCTCACCTCCATGGATTGTTTCGACAGGGCACAGGTGGGTATAGCCAACGAGGGATTTCTATAGAAATAAAATGGAAGATCGAGAAAGTATGTATAAGATCCTTGATACCCCAGATAATTTCCATGACTATTCAGGAAATAGAGGGTCTGATCTATATCGTCATTCGTGTTGTAAAGTTGCTGATGTATATAAATGTACTCACCTGTGAGTTTCTCTATGAGTTGCCCACCTATATACAATTCCGCGTATTCTATGAGATGTGTGATGACTGATGAGGTCCATAGCATGTCATTTTCACCACCATCATCGGGTTTAGGATCACTGAGTGTCACCTTCAGAGTAATGTTTTTCAACAGGTCACCCTTGTCGTTTGGGATTTTACAAATCAGGAGTTGATCAAAATCTATGGACCCATCGAATTGACTTTCCACATAATCAAATGCAAATTTTGTATGTCGCTTGAAATTCATCAGGAAATATGAAAATTGTGGTTCACCCGTAAGCCACATGTCTTGAAGACCCGTTACGGAGAGTCTCAATCGACCGGCCATTTCTAATATATATGAGTAAAATTTTAGTAAATAAAACGAGACACTACAGTAGAATGAATCTTCAGTTGAAAAAATTCAACCCAGAGAATATTTCGGATGATCGGGTGTGTGTATTCATAGGTAAGCGTAACACTGGTAAGTCTACACTCGTCAAAGATATCATGTACCACAAGAAACACCTACCAGCTGGTATAGTATTATCCGGTACTGAGGAGGGTAACCATTTTTATTCAGACTTCATTCCAGATTTATTCATTTATGGAGACTACGATCGAGATGCGATAGAACGAGTCATGGCGAGGCAGCGTCAGTTGGTGGGTGCGGGTAAAACAAACTGTGGTGCATTCATGCTTTTAGACGACTGTATGTACGATTCGAAATTTTTAAAAGACACCTGTATTCGCCAGTGTTTCATGAATGGAAGACACTGGAAAATATTTTTCATGCTGACCATGCAGTACGTGATGGATCTTCCACCAGCTTTGAGAGCCAATGTAGATTATGTGTTTATTCTCAGAGAAAATATCATACAAAATCGTGAAAAGTTATACAAGTCATTCTTTGGTATATTCCCTTCATTTGATATGTTTTGTAAGGTTATGGATGCGTGCACAGAAAATTATGAATGTCTCGTGTTGGATAATACAGTAAAATCCAACAGGATACAAGATTGTGTGTTTTGGTATAAGGCTACGGTCAGGAAAAACTTTAAAGTCGGTGGACCGGAGTTGTGGCGCCTTCATAAAAAAATGTACAATCCTAAATACCTACAGCAAAAGGAAGATGATCCCAAGCGAATGAATAAAAAAACCACACTCAAAATTACCAAGGCAAAGTAATGCGTTCAACATTTTATTCAAAAACATTGAATAAATATATAATGTCGTCAGACCAAGTTAACACCATGAATCTCGCTGATAATGGGGATGGAATGGTTCCACTCAACGATAAACCATCTGTGTCCTTTACACCTGAAAAAAATCTGAGTGAACATAAAGAAACTACAATGGATTCTACACCAATTAACGATATCATGATGGAGCAGCATCCCGGGATGATGACGGACGAGCAGCGCATGCCGGCGGTTCAACATCAGGGTATGTACCCACCCCCTTCTGCTCCCACCACCGGCACCCCTCCCCCTACCGGTAAAAAGAACCCCCTTAACCTCACAGACGAACAACTCACCGCTCTTGTCGTGGCAGCATGTACTGCTGTCGCCGTGAGCAAACCCGTTCAGGATCGTCTCGCATCCTCTATCCCTAAATTTCTCAATGAACAGGGATCTAGGAGTATCGTCGGTCTCGCCGTAACTGGTGTCGTCGCGGCTGTTATTTTTTACATCGGAAAGGATTACATCGTCAAGCCTTAAGATTCCCAACCCATTTCACTATAGATTCGTGTATCTATGTTTAAAAAATAAGTCAAGAGTGCACCAAAGATAAACGCTACTACCAATGAGATACTAGCTTTCACCCTCTTATCGGTAGCTGCAGTAGGATTACTGAGACCCTCTTTAACATCTTCATCATATCGCCCCACGAGGTATGTGATAACCAGTGAAAATAGAGTAGATACTACAAAAAAGAATTTATCCACCGCCAATCTAGGGATACTTCCTACCATCAGGCGAAGGACATTGGGAATGACAATCGTCATCCAAACCAGATTAATCATGTACGCACCTGAAAATTTTGGAACAATCATTATACCATAGACTAAAATCCAATATAGAATAGCCATTAACACAACATTCACAGGTGTCTTCATTTATTTTATAAACACATTATTTATCCTGAACATGTTTACCACAAAATGGTGTCTTTGTAGGAATCTTTTCATAAATACCAAGTGTGACACATATATCACGAAGTTCAGTGTAATTTTTCCAGTACGCATCTGAATGATCATACTCATTCACAGTACAATGTGCCAACTCGTGAATCAGGACATGGAAAATTTCATTAATACCTCCACTGATACACACAACAATCTCAGACCCCTTGTTCGTATTGGAACCAACCGTACCATTCGTGTATAATACACCGGTGATGGGTATACATCTATACAACATTCTGAATTTTTCATTTTTCGTATCCTTTAAATGTTCCCTAAGAATTCTATAACGCTCCTTTACTTCAAGGAGTTCGTGTGGTTGATTGGTGGTGTAATACACCCACGAGACAAAAAAAAGTAATAATAATATGAGTATCATCTGTTATATACAAATATAAATTTACTATAAAATCTAGATATTGGATTTCCATTGAGACCTTCCCACATTTCCAATTTAAATCCAAGGTCATTGAGGTGTGTCACTAAAAGATCTTTATACGCTACAGGTTCAGGTTTAGGTCCATCCGCATAGTAAGGTGTATCTGTGAGCTGCACCCACAACTTTTCACCAAATTCACCATTTCCATGACTTTTCATCTTGAAAAAATTACCCATATCGTCCATATAGGGTGTGTGAAATATAATTTTTTCAGAATCTGGAATGATACCCATGAGAATGCCACCAGGTTTCATTCGCTTTTTGATTTCCATCAGAGATGTCATGAAAAAATTCTTATCAGCAAAAATATAATGTAATGAAAAGTTGAAACATATAATGTCGAATTTTCTATTAGGACAATTGCAAATGTCACCTTCGTAGAAGTTGACTCGTATGCGCATGTTACTCGCACGACTCTTCGCCTCTAGAAGTGCGATGGGATCTGGATCACACATGTTTATATTCACACCACATTTGTACCACTTCTGTAAGTCACCACCAAAACCACACCCAACATCGAGAACGTGTTGTCCCTTCTTAGCCACTGATTGAATCAGTACTCTCTTTGCATCGTTGTGGTTTTTGCGAATCTCCTCCATTCTTATTCTTATAAGAACAATCTTCTATATTACACTTAGGAGTCTTTCTTTCGAAATATTCACATACTCTTCATTAATGTCAAACCCAATATAATGTCTCTCACACGACACAGCAGCCACTGCCGTCGTTCCACTTCCCATGAATGGGTCAAGAACAATAGCACCCTCCTTTGTAAAGAGTCTGATGAGATGCTCGATTAATTCAACTGGTTTCACTGAAAGATGTGTATTATACTCACCCTTTTCCTTTTTGGTTGGTTTAGGTACCAAGAATACCTTATTGAGAAGACCCTCTTGAGTGGTCATGATGTTCATAGGAAATTGACCCTCTCCCGTCTTTGTTTCATCGGTGATGTGCATGAGCCCTGTTCCATACTTTTCAAAATTATCTATGTAACGCCCTTCAATGGGTTTCACGGCAAGACACATGGGTTCGATGGCTGGTTTGAGTTGGGGTGTTCTCCAATCCGCACAGAGACGCTTGAGTGCCTCCTTCTCCTCTGGTGTTTTTTTCTTATCCTTTTCGATGATGTGATTTTGGGTAAATGCCTTCACCTGCGACTGTGTATATACCCAACCCAGCATGTCCCTAATTTCAAACCCTGCATTCTCAACAGCCATTGCCATCGCGTGGTATAGACGGGGACTACTAAATGAGATGAATGCACCACCAGGTTTGAGTACCCGAAATACTTCCTTTGACACTTCATCGTAAAATGACATAAATTTTTTAGATTGATTACGATCAAATTTCATACCTTTTGGTAAATTACCAATGATATTCGAGGAACCCCGCTTATCTAGTTGTTTTTTATTCCAATCACTACCTAAACCGTCTAGAAAATAGGGTGGATCTGTACAAACCATATCAATCGAATCGGCTGGGAGTTTCTTCATGGCACTCAGACATTCTTCATGGTTGATAATATCAACCTGCATAGGATACTATATATGCGTGTCTAAGCTTTAACTCTGAGACGCTCAAAATTATGATTGAAGATGTACTTGTCTCTATATCGAGCTTGTATGGGTGGCTGATAATATAAATTTGTGGGGTCGTTACCCTTTGTCGCGTCGAGATGCCCAATGTGCCATTCAGATATTGGTACATCTATAATGTTATCGATGTGCCATTTGATATGAGAAATTTCCTCCATGAGTTTTTTGTATTTTTTTTCAGTGAATCTATCATTGAGACATTCTAAAATAAACGAACACTCTTCCATATTGGGTTTTAATTTGTCAATCCAATATTTTTTTGTCTGTGCCACCTGAGCCATCTTAGACCCATTTATCAAGACGTTCTCTTTTACATTCTGTCTTTTTTCAATGTCGTTAAATTCAAATGGATACAAGAGGGAATATTCCCCTCGTTTTCCTTTTACGCGTTTCAACCCTGGCATACTACCTCCAGGTTTATTGAATGGCTGAATAGGATCACTAGATGTCATATCCCTTTCTTTAAAAAATTGAACAGCTTGTTCACGAGTAATGAATGTGTTACCACCCCTCATATGTGGTTGGGCCATCCACGCAAGTGCCTGTCCACCTATGGTTTCAAGTGTAGGTAATCGTATACCATGTGTGGAAAAGAATGATATAAGCTCAGTGGGATACGATTTAAACATCTCGTTTTGTTAAGAACTGAATGTATTCGTTTTACTTAGGTTTTAGAACTTAAAGTTTTGAAATGAAAGAGTAGTATAATGTCTCTCGAAACAGATTACACCACCGTTCCAGGTCAGGCTTTCGCCTGCTTGTCTATTATCGGACCAGAGGCGCCTCAAAAGAATGACAAATTTGGTATTAAAATTAGAGGAGCCTTCGCCACTCGTGATGAAGCTGCTAACCACGCGAAACGACTCCAGAAAGAGGATCCCACCTTTGATATTTATGTAGTCGATCTATACAAATGGTTGCTCATCCCCCCAGACCCTATGAAGATTGAGGATGTACACTATAATAATGAAAAATTGGAAGAGATTATGAGTGGTTACAAGGAGAATCAAGCTCAGGCAGCTCGTATGTTTCAGGAGCGAAAACAGAGCATGGCAACAAATGGAAATAATTTCGTACCCGGTGATGAAAACTCTAAATTTTACACGAAATCAGACGAAACCCCTATCTCCCACCCCGCCGAAGTTTTGGAGCGTCTCAAGAAAGAAAATCCCACCATCACAACAGAGGAACTCGTCGCAGAGGCTGACGCCATCGTAGCCAGAGAAATTGAAGAGCGTCGTAAACAGAGGGAACTTCCCGAAATTCAAGAGTAAATTATATATGTATAAAGTATGTATAAGATATTAGCCACTATCATTCTGGTTGGTGGTTTTTTTATTTTGTTTTTTAATCCATCATTTGAATTAAAAAACAAAAGAGAAAAAATTCAAACAAGCATGGCGACTGGATTCATAGAAGATACGAACGAGGCTTTCATCATCCCCACATATCCAACACAACTCATAGAGAAGGATATGTATGGTAATATAAAACCAATTTACGGGGATATTGGGAATTTTATACCATATACAAAAGATGATTAAGTGTACCTGAGGATGACAGGTTGCATAGTCTTACCCATAAAAAATCCTAAAAGAAACACAGCAAAGGCGATAATCCAGGTGGACTTGTCAACTTTTTCAAACAAGTCAAAACCTTTACTATGAGATTGTACTGGGGGAGGGTGAGGGTAATCCATGTAATACGATGGAGGATGTTCCTCTTCATGAATGGGTTCGTCATCTGATTTATCAGGAATGCTTGGATTGTATTCTATAGGATTCCCTATTTCTGTCTCCATTTTCTAATTATACTTCCGTTTTTTTTAAGCGTCATCATCATCCACTATGAAATCCTCTAAACTTCCCACATCACTTTCACTTTCACTCTCCGTCTCTGAATCTATACCACTATCATCTTCCGTATCATAATCATCTGATAAAAAATCATCCGTAAATTCAGTTTCAGTTGGCTTAAATGTTTCAGGTTTCTTTATCTTACGACCAGACCTGGTGATCATGTATATTTTATAGTTTATTTATGTTTAAGTATGTTTATGACATTCGGCGTCAAACAATGTGTCCGCGATGTACTTTTTTTACATCGCGGACATTTTTGCTTAATCTCTTTTCCCTTGATGATGTATGACATGACACACCGATCTTCATGCTCTCCGTCAATATTCTCACAGTGTGTGGATGTTGTGAGTAAAATTATATTCGTCTTTTGCTGTTTAAGACTCACAGCCTTCATAGTTTCGGGGCCGTGCATAAATTTTTTTATGAATCGCTCGAGTTGTTCTTTAGCATCGTTATTCACCTGGGGTTTTTCCTCCTCCTCCCACTTTTTTATTTCTGGACACCTGGATAATTCATTCTTATCTGGATATAATTGTTCTACGATGCTATTTGAAAGTTTGTGCCTTCTCCCACAAAAATCTTTACAAAATCCATTGCGCCTCCCCACCAAAGTGTCACATATACAAAAGCACTTCTGAATTATCGTGTACCCACTCACTATAAACCACACATGATTCGATCCATGTTCCCGTCTGATATTTTCACAATACTTCGACGTCGTCGATACGAGATAGGTGTCTCTCTTTTTAAAAAGTTTAGTGACTCGTGCGTTTCCTTGACCCTCCAAATGCTTACGAATAAATTGTTCCAAGTCACGCTTTACACCAAAATCACACACTTCATCCTTATCCATGGTGGTAGGTGGTAAAGTATTCGATTGCTGCATCTTGAGGGGTGGATCCACATGAATCGTCTGGGGTTCATTCGTACGAATGACTGCCATTTTTAAAACATCCAACGAAGGATCCTGACTCACATCTAACATCTGATTAAACACACCACATCTGTAAATGTACAACGGGAGATACGCGAGCTGATCGATCTTTCCAGACTCACATGTACCACACCCTCGCCCTTCACAATCATCATGTTTTACACGCTTATACGACCATGGCATACGAAAACCACTCCCCTTTGTTTTTCTCGAAGCATTACCGTATACAGCAGCATCTATGATATTTTCCCAGTCGACATTTTTTGTGGCCGCGAGTGTCAATATGATATGTTCACGAAGTGCAACGGCGGATGCCTGATCGACGACAAATCCAGGCCAATTGAGATGAACACCAGTCTTTGTGAGACCACTCGTACATCTTTTAGGCGGTGCGACCGATACAAGACATTCTTTCCCCCCATGATGCCTCACTTTGTCACAGATAATCTTACAGATATCCTTAATCTCTCGTAATTCTAGGGCTTCTGTAGCCTTATAATCTATGTCTACGAAAAAGTTGTACCTTTCAGTTTTTTGCTCGACTACGTAAAGTCTTTCACCATTCTTTACAGCCTCTATGTATTTTTCATGAAAAATATCCAATGTATCAAATGGTACAGACAGTACACCACCGTCCATGAGTACATGTGATAGATTGGTTGCATTGTTAAATTTTTGTTCAGTGCACCACCTTTTAAACATACTATTATATACAAACCTATTCTCTAAACCATCTCATACACGAGATGTCCTGATATTCTTTATTCTGTGATAACTCCTTCTTTATACTCAAGAGAATGTACACCTGTTTAGATTTATTTTCCTCCACCCACTGAGCACACTCTTCATCACAAAATCCTCTATTCTTTTTTAAGAGTTCAGTAATCTCATTCAAAATGTGCACCTTCGCTTTCATTATTTTATAGAAAATGTTTTTCTACGAAGAGAAGTTATACACGAGTAAAACTCTGGATTTTTTATGACATTATCTATAATGCGTTTCCATCTTTTTTTATTGTTAAACTCATCGAGTGTGTCGTAACTCATATAATCATTCTCATCGTGGGTTTTTCTGTATGGTTGTTTTAACATTTTTTTTATATGCGTTTTAGACTTTTCATCATAGAACTTCTTTACCTGCGCCTGTTGTTCTGACCTAGTAAAATTCACGAATAATATAAAGACACTATACTCAAGATCAACCATTGGACTCTCCTTAACTGTAAATGTAAACTCAGTGTATTCACCACTTTTGAGAGAAACTACACCACGAGTTTCCTCCTCGAGTTCTCGAAGTGCACATCTAAGAGGATTGTAAATTTCTCTCCTTCTACATCCACCTGTGATAAAAATCCATTCTTTAAATCTCCAATCTCTCACTGTAAGAAATCGTGGCTTTCCTTCCGAAAAGCTAACCGGGATCGCAATCGCTTTGTATTTTTTCATTGCGCATTCGCAAGTTACTATAAGCCCACATGATTATTCTTCATCCTTCTCCACAGGTAGTTCGGGCTCCAACACTGGTTCCGGTGTGGGTGTATTTAACCTTTTAATCATCTGGGTAGAAACATCCTTGAGGGTATTCATTTCCTCTTTGGTCCTGTTTATCTCTCTGAATAACATCACGATACCAGCTGCACATATGATAGTGGCGATCAGCATGATCGTATCTTTGTTGAGGGGAATCATATACATGAGTATGTCATATTCTTTTTAAGTGATTACACCCATGGAAGGTTTTCCTGGGGGTGGGCACTCGTATGGAGACTGTCCAAATTGAATCGCCTCGTAATGTGTGTTTTCACATGATTTATCGGTGGTGGGTTGAATCATGAATTTTTCGAGTGTCCTGGATTTTGGATCGTAGGTCAAAACAAAAACGATAGCGAGAAGGAAAACAATCTTCCAAAACATTTATTATTTAGTTAGAATATAAAAGTCCACCCATGCCATTCTCTATGCGAAGCACGTTATAATTGACCGCATAGATGTCCTTTTCACAATTGGCAGCGCTGTTGATAATGCGAGCAGAGTCGAGGCGAGAAAAATTGAGGGACCCAGTGGGTTGGAGCTTTCCAGACTCGAGGCAGAATGGGTAGAAGAAGAGTTCCTTTGCAGTGGAGGACTCGCCATTGGAGGAGTGGTAATAGAGAGGAACGGTCGTAAAATGAGGATCCGCAAACTTGAAATCCGCCACGTCGGTACCATTAATCTGGAGCTTGAGCTTGTTTGTGTCGTTGAGAATGCTGAGATCAGAATTGTCGGCGGAAGCGAGATACTTAACTGGATGGTTAAAGTTGAGTTCCTGAATCTTAGATCCCGAAGCGATCGCCTTCTGAACCTGGGTGATGATCATGTTCTGAGGCTGAGCGGCGAACATCTCACGCTCCATCGTATCGAGATAGGCATAGTTAGCATACACATCCCACTTGGCACTGTTATCCGTGGCGTTAGGACCCCACGTGATGCGAAGTTCGACATCGTGGTATTGTAGAGATATGAGGGGGAGAGCCGTCTGCCAATTCTCACAGAATGAGAAGCGGAGTGGGTAGAAACGGGTATTACCGAGACCACCCGAGGGAGATTTAGAAGATGTCGTCGCCGAGAGGGATGGGGCGATGAGGGTCGAATAGATGGAATCTTGTTCATCGATCACCTGACCACCGATGAGAAGTTCAACCTTGGAAACAGCCGTTCTCCAATTTGAGATGGAAAGTGCTTTCGTGCCATTATTGGGGACGAGATACACGTATCCAAGGAGGTCACCTTTGCGCTCGAAGCGAACGGTAGACATACCATTGTTGGATACATTACCTTGAATCACCTGGCGTTCCACAGTCTGGGAAAAGTTTGTGTGACGCTTATAGGTGCTTCTGAAAAAACTAACTTCGGGTTGACCGACGAGGTGCACATCCTGAGCACCGACAGCTACGAGTTGGGCGATACCACCGGACATTTTGTTATATTATACATAGAGTTTATTTTTTAAGCTGCCAAAAATGATATTCCATTTAATGATAAATATTGAGGATTTATATTATAAAACAATTCCACATCACCATTTGTTTTAATAATTATACGTTCTACTGACGAATTTGAAAATGCAAGAAAAATGTGATCATATTGTGGTCTAAAACCAACATTTAAATTAAAAATAATTGTATCGGTAGTACTAGAAGGTTCGGCTTCTCCACGGATATGTACACGATTTAACGCGTCTTTATAATAACCAACGGGTGTTGGGTTGCTTCCTGAACCAAAATTCTGCCAATTACCTAGAAAAGTTGGTGCAATCCATACACTTTGTGTGGAACTTAAATAACCATTTAGTGTGATATCACCATCTAATTTTAAATTTACATTATCATTAGACTCCTTTATTTCTAAGTCCACATTTTTATAAACTTGAAAGATATATATTTTATTATTATCACTTCCAGAAATAATTATATTATTGGATATATCAACAAAATTACTAGATAATTTATCTGAAGTGAGTGGATTTATTGTAACAGTTAAAGTTTTATAGTATGATATATCATATTTGTAATACACATGAATAGAACCTTTACCAGAATCATATAAACTATCACCTATAATAAACATATTATTTTTAACTGAAACTTTATCCCCAAAAAAAAGGTTTAAGCTTGATGGTGGTAATAATTTTTTATAAAGTATCCACGATGATGCGATATCACCCGATATTTCTCTCATATAAATATAAGCAGCTCCTCTAATAGAATCATCATCGACTGGACAACCTAATATAATATAATCTCCTGATAATTTTAATGATGTTCCGAATTTATCACCGGTAGAATTTTGTGTTAATGTACTCCTCAGAGTTATATTATAACTCTGATCAAATGTGTATATGTGAACTACATAAATTCTTGTTGTATTCGTAGTAAAACATAAGGCTAATGTATTTTCATACAAATCTATACTTCTGATATCACTAAAAATATCAGTAGGAGTTATTGTTTTTTTGTATATCCAATTATTTGATGCATCACGAGAGTATATATATGTTTCTGTTCCCTCATTAATAATAATAATATCTTTATATAAAGAAATATGTTTTCCAAATTTACTGGAATTAGACGAACCTGATATTTTATATACCATGGTCCAGTTTGAAAATATATCACCGGGTGTATCTCGTTCATATATATATACTGCACCATTTCCACTATTATGTAATGGTGCACTTGCAGCTATCGTATCTTCGTAAATATCCACGGATGTACCAAATCTATCACCAGTACTTAAATCACTTGGACTTAAATTCAAATTTAATGTCCAGTTTTGATGTGAATTTAAAATATTATAAAAAATACCTATACTTCCCGTATCTGATGTACCATTGTAAAAACTGTCAGATCTATTAGAACCGGTTACAATTGTATTATCATAAATTGAACTAGTCAACCCAAAACTGCTAACTGCAGTGGATACATTTTCAATAATATCTGAATATTGAGTTGTAACATTACTAGTTTTTGAAGTGAAATTTGTATTATTCAATATTATACTTCCTCGGACATCTAGAGTTGCTTGGGGTTGTGTGGTGCCTATACCCACGTTGCTGGCGTATGTGAGAAAGTCTGGAGCTGTATTTATCGTCCATGGGGTGCTTATAAATTCGGTACCACCTTGGTTCAGGTTACCAGTGAAGTTGATATCCCCTTGAACATCCAGAGTAAATTGTGGTTGTGTGCTACCTATACCCACATTGCTCGTGGAGACATCCACGAAGAGATTGCCATCACCCACTCTGAAGTCCCCTTGGACATCTAGAGCTGCTTGGGGGTTGTTGGTACCTATACCCACGTTGCTCGTAGAAACATCTACAAAGAGGTCGGTGGTACCCACGTTGAGGTCCCCTTGGACATCTAGGGTCGCTAGGGGGTTGTTGGTACCTATACCCACGTTGCTCGTAGAAACATCTACAAAGAGGTTGGCAGCACCCACGTTGAGGTCACCATTGACATCTAGGGTCGCTAGGGGGTTGTTGGTACCTATACCCACTCGCAAGTTATTACTGTTGGTCGAATCTTCTATTATAAGATCTTTAGCTCTATAATACACGTACACCGACCCGCTGTCCATACCCTTATCGTCGTCCGCATATGCCCCCACCGCCACCGTGTCCCCGCTGATCGCCACACTGTAGCCGAACTGATCATTCGCCGCCCCATCAACCGCCACCACCTTCGCGCGCTGCGTCCATCCCGCTGTCAGGCTCCCCGCCACGTCACGTGTGAACACGTACGCCGACCCGCTGTTGGAGCCCTTGTCGTCGTCATAAGGAGTCCCGATCACCACCGTGTCCCCGTCGATCGCCACGCTGTGGCCGAACTCATCATACACCGCGCCGTCCCCCGCCACCAGCTTGGCACGCTGCGTCCATCCCGCGGTGAGGCTCCCTGCCACGTCCCGCGTGAACACGTACACCGACCCGCTGTC
>Ga0209555_10000605_pt1 | contig 30067 bp, 33 predicted proteins | sample SaaInl85LU_5_DNA_FD_184643 | JGI IMG/M metagenome (GOLD analysis project Ga0209555, IMG submission 184643) | Marine microbial communities from expanding oxygen minimum zones in the Saanich Inlet - ESP_85LU_5_DNA (SPAdes) (version 2) | ecosystem: Environmental > Aquatic > Marine > Intertidal... | reverse complement strand
AACAAGAGTGAGAAGATAATAACCCTCGTAAATGGTAGTAGAATATACTTCCGTTCAGCAGAGAAACCAGAAACGATACGAGGACTGAGTATAGACTACGCATTCTTGGATGAAGCACAAGATATAGATGATGATGCATTTAACAAGGCAATACTACCAACCCTAACTGCAAAAGGTAAGAAATGTTTGGTAGCAGGAACACCCAAGAGTAAAAACTGGTTCTACCAATACTTCCAAAGAGGTATGGGTGGTGAAGAACAATACAACTCATATACTGCACCATCAAGTATATCCCCATTCGTATCACCAGAGTTCCTCAAAGAACAAAAAGAATCCCTACCACCTGCAATCTACCAACAAGAGTTTGAAGCAATCTGGCAAGAGGGAGATGGAGAGGTATTTACTAATATAGATGGAGTATGTATCCTCGATGAGTGGATAAACACGAGAGAGAGGACATATGGAGGTCTGGATATAGGAACCAAGGGTGATTACGCAGTACTAACTATAATGGATACAAGTGGTAGAGTAGTATGGATATGGAGAGCACGAGGATTGGAATATACAGAGATAGTAGATAAAGTAACCTACTACTGCGAGAGATACAAAACTAAACTCTTTGTAGAAACCAATGGAGTAGGTGATCCAGTATATGAGATGATACGAAAAAGGTATAGAAACGCACAATCATTTATAACCTCTAACCAGAGTAAGGAAAATATAATAAGAAGGTTGATAAGTGATATAGCAGATGGTGGATTGGAACTACCCTCGCCTAAACTATTCCAACCACTATACCAAGAACTGCAAATGTTCCAATACAAATACCTACCAAGTGGGAAAGTTCAGTATGGTGCAATGAGTGGAGCACACGATGATACTGTAATGTCTCTGGCAATATGTAATTGGAATAGGATACAGAACCCAAGTAACAAGAAAATATACATCGGTGTTGGGTAAGAATATGACAACAAACTATACTATTCTTTGATAATATCATAAAAATGAAAAAAAAATGAAAAAAAACACCGAAATCATAACTACAAACTAAAAGTGCAGTGTTATAATATAAAGGCCTACCACGAAGGTAAGCCATAAACTAAATTATATTATAGCATGAAAACAGATTTAACAAAAAACGAAACAATCCAATTAGAAGTAGCACTAATCAAAAAAGAAATCAACGAGTTCCAATACAACGAACACGATGTAGACTACCAATTTAACCAAGTAGTAGATTGGGGAGTAAAACTAAAACAACTCTCGGAGAAACTACTATGGGTAAGAGAGGCAAATACCTTTAAGAAAGATTTTGATGTAATTGCCAGAAGAGCAGATGAACTAAATAGTAAATGGGATAATATAGGGAAAAACTCATTCTTTGCATTCCAAGATGGAGAAGATGAGGTAGAAGAAGAAAGAAAGGAATACCCTAACCGAAAAATAAGATATAGATTTACTGATGAACAAATCAGAGCAATAAGAAAATCTTCTAAAACTAATAAAGAGATTGCAAGAGTGATAGGGTGTAGTGCAAGCTTGATATGCCAGATAAAGAATAGAGGTATATACAAAAAAGTATAAAAAGATTTGGATATACGAAAAAATAGTAGTATATTAGCTTATATAGAAAACTAATAATAATAAATACCACAAAAAAATGAGTACAATTACAGAAGAAAACTTTGATGCACTACCAGTAGTAGAACAAAACTTTAGATGGGACATCTTTAAGCTAACAGATGGCTATAAGGAAACACTAACTAATAACCAACTACTAGAACTTTTAAGAATATATGCTAAACAATATATCCTGAGTGATGTAGAAATAAACTACTACGAAGGGACAGATGATGTAGGTGAATACTCCTACTGGCACTATAAAGAAAGAAATGGGTTTGGATTTAGTAGCCCTGATACTGAATACTTCGTAAAAGATGTAATAGAGCAATTAGTGGCAGATGACGAAACTGCACCATATCTAAAATAAAAAATAATCAAAGTTGCCAAACTTTACCCTCGCTAGAAATAGTGAGGGTTTTTTCATTTATACCAATACCTAAATGAAAATATAATAAACTATATGGGAAAACAAATAGAAATAACAATACCGGCACAGATAACCGTAGGACAATACCAGAAGTTTGGAACACTCGACCACCTAACCGAAGGTGAAAGAATGATACGAATAGTTGCTGCAGTTGCTGATAAAGATGAAAGTGAAGTAAGAACGTGGGAACTAAAATCTATCTTGCAGATATATAAAGAACTCCACGAACGTATAGGAGAACTACAATCAACCTTTCTACCAATCTTCGAGTGGGATAACCAACTATGGGGATTGCAACCAATACATAAGATGAGTGGGGGTGAGTATATAGATTTAGATAATAAATTAAGTAAGGGTATATCATCTCTGCATGAAGTACTTGCAATACTATACAGACCAGTAACCAAACACCGATTGGATAGTATAGAATGGAAACTCAAACATAACGTAAAGTATGCAGTAGGAAGCTCAGAAAACTTATTTAAGTACTATCAAGTAGATGAGTATGATACCGAGAAACGAGAGTGGAACGAAGAACGATTTAAGAACCTACCAATATCAGTTGCTCTCGGAGCATATAGTTTTTTTTTGTACATAGGTCTCAACTTATCAAGAGATACGATAATTTATTCCCTACCCAAGAAAGCGAAAAAGGAGAAGAAGAAAGTGATGGAGGTGTTCAATCAGTTGCTGGATTCTATGGATGGTTCTATACGCTCCACCAACTTGCAAAAGATGGAGGAATACTCAAACTCACTGGGGAAACAGACGTAACAAAGGTAAATATAGTAACCATATTTAACTGGCTATCGTTGGAAGAAGAACTACAACGAGAAAAAGATAAGAAAGAACGAATAAGATTACAACAATTAAGTTGGAGAAGATAAGATGATAAACTACAACGAAATAATAAATACCTTCGAGTTGGCAACAACTCAAAACCAATACTATAAAGGATTTGGCCATGGACCAATAGACCAATTGGATGCAGTAGTGAATAGAGGATATCCTCTCCTATTTATGAGACCAATGAGTTCCCAAGGACTGAGTGGAGTAGATGGTAGAGTAAGAACACTAACCTTCGAGATGTACTCACTTGATGTGCCAAAGATAAGTGATTTAGATAGAAGAATTGCACTATCAAATACAGAACAAGGTATATATGATATATACTCATTTATATTAGATGGACCCGTACAATACGAGTTCGGTATAACAATAGGTGGTATAGTACCACTAATAGAGGCCTTCGGTGATAAAGCTGCAGGGTGGGTTGCAACTATAAACCTAGAATCAGCAGGAACTGGGATAACCTACTGCAATATACCTGAATAAGATGAATATAGATGATAAGATTGCATATGTAAGTGGATTTACAGCCACTACGATAATGACTATAAGTTGGAATGATATAGCAATGACAGCTCTACTAGGTTTGGTAGGGGGGTTCTTTGGTATCTTGGGAAAACAACTATTCTACGGACTAAAACATATATGGATAACAAAAAGAAACAAGAGGTCTTAGAGAAGGCTGGAGAAAAACTTGTAGAGATACTACAAGATAATATAATCCAACAAGGGTTAATAAAGACCGGTGCTCTTGTCCGTTCAGTAAACTATAAAGTAACTGATGCAAACAACCCTACATTGGATATAACCATGAAGGATTATGGGGTGTATCAAGATAGTGGAGTAAATGGAACCCAAGTAAAGTTCCCTGCAAACCCTCAATCTTTATATGAACCTGGACAATTTAAGAATAGAATAAGTGGATTTAGACCAAGACCATTTATAGTAAAATCATATAATCAGCTAGTAGACCAATACTTGGATGAAGCACTACTTGAGGCTGGTGAAGAAGATATAAATAAAAATCTAACTGCAACCTTTCTAAATAATGGAGCAACGATAAAATAATGGCAATAACAATACTACAACAACCAACCTACCCTAACGCAACATATACCTCCTTGGTATATGCAGTAGATAGTAATGATATAACCTATCCCCAATACCAATACGTAATGGATGTAGTATCGGGTAGTGATATACTGACAAGAGTTAAACAATACCCTAACCCAGCAGGAAGTGCAATCTTTGACCCTGCTAGGATAATGAATGACTACTTGGAGTATAGAACTGATATATTCGATAGTACAACTACTACTGATTTAGGAAGTTCCATAGGAACCTTTGCAATCAAGTTCGGTGAAAGTTATGGTACATCCCCTTCATCATCAGTAACAATCTACGATGGAAACGATGTAGTAGGAAACCCTGCAGTGACAGGTACACCATCAGTAGTATGGCCAGCAACAGTAAATCCAAACAACGGAGTGGGATGGAATTGGGATGATGTATATGGAAACAACATCTACCTAACTAACTACCCTAACTCAACTACAAGTAATACCGAAAACAACTACAAGAAAGTTGCACCAAGTGATTATGGTGTAATTGCATATAAAGGAACTGGTATAACAACACCAGGAGTAGTACTATACCAATCTAACGGACAGATAGTAACCTCAACAACTCTAAGCGGTACAACAGATGCTAATGGAACATATATACCATCCCATCCTAAAAACCTATTAGATGCAGGTATAACTCAAAACCAATTGGACTTGACTGCATACTACGAGATAGTAGTAGGTAGTAGTTCATTCTACTATACCATAGATAGAGAAGGATGCAACTACCCAAGAGTGAATTTCCTATTTATCAACTCGTTTGGAGTATGGGATTCCCATGGTATATCTTTACCCAAGGCACATAACACCTCGTTGGATAAGAAACAAATAACTAAACCAATGATAGACTACTCATCTCAAACTGCACCATATAATGGATTAAGGAGAGGACATGAGTACTATAATATACAAAGTAACGATAGATATAGTATATCAACTGAACTTCTAACCCAAGAACAGGCAGAGTGGATGAGTGAGTTGCTAGAATCTCCAAGTGTATATATCCAAGAAGGAAACTTATTTATACCGGTACTAATAACCAATTCAGCATACGTTCATAATACAAACAAAAAAGCACAAAAGGTATTCCAATACAGAATAGAATATACCCTTTCTAACCAAAGACTAGGCAGATAAATGAAACAAGATATACTGATACGAGTTATATACGAAGGAAGTACCTATGATTTAGATATAGATAGTGGAATACCACTACGTCTTGATGTCTCTGCAGTAGAAAACCAAAAGATAGGAAAGTTCTTCGGTGTAGGGTCTCAAACTTTTGATTTGCCAGGAACTAAAAGAAACAATAGATTCTTTAAGAACCCATGGACAATGGGTGCAGAAGATATACCAGCACTATACAATACTATAACGGGTTATATTATCTACAATGGTGAAACCCTTTTGGAAGGACAATTCCAACTACTAGAAATAGTAAATGATGATAATGGGTATATCAACTATAAGTGCCAGATTACAGATAATGTAATACAATTTAACGATAACCTAGCAGATAAACTAATCATAGATGCTGATTTTAGTGAATACAACCATAACCTAACAAGTGGTAGTATCATAGATTCGTGGAGTGATAATTTACTCGGTGGTAGTATCTTCTATCCTCTTGCAGATTATGGAAGAGATGATACAGTAGTTTTTCCAGCAACACCAAGAATACAAGTAAGTGGAGATAATAGTGGAACAGGTAGTATAGATAATCAAATATCTCCAATGCAAGTACAACAATTTCTACCTACAATAAGGGCTAGAGATGTAATACGAGCAATCTTTAACCAAGTAGATTACAACTATACATCATCTTTGATAGATGGACCTGAATGGGATAAACTATATCTACTACCACGTGCAAAAGAAGGACTGGGTATAGTAGGATTGGTACAAGAAAATACTTTGGATGTAGATATGTCCGTAGACCAAGACCTATCTATCCTACAACCAGGAGGAACCGTAGTATCAACACTAGAGTTTGATACAGAGATTGCAGACCCTGGAAACAACTATAACCCAGTAACCTTTACCTATACCCCACCCTATACTGGTGTATATGTAATAGATGTATCATTGGAACTATCAGTAGATGCAGGACAAGCAGATACTCAACAACTGAACCTATCCTTTGCTGGGTGGGGAACAACAATAGATTTACCACCAGGAACCTATAATACAACTGTAAGACTGAATAGAAGGGTGACATTAGTAGGTGGAACTACCTATAACCCAAGAGTGACAGTAACCTATACTAACCCTAACGCTGATTTAGAACTATTCGTATTACATAATAGTGATAATACCTACCTACGAGTACCGAAAGCATTAAGTATATACGATAATGCACCGGTAGATATGGCACTACAATTCGAGAGTAAGACTAAATCCATAGATTTACTAAATGGATTTATAGAACACTTTAACCTTGTAGTAACACCAGAACCAGGCCAAGATAAAACCCTACGAATAGAAACTTTTGATACATGGGTAAGACAAGGTAGAAACGTAGATTGGACTGATAAAGTAAATAACGCAAAGAGAGTTGCTATATCCCAAACGATAGAGGAACAAGAAAAGGAATTACGATTTACTAACGCAGAGGATAACGATAGATTTTCAGTAGTAACTAAACAAAATGACCCTAACTTCCAATATGGAACCCAACGAGTAATCGCAAGTTCCAATATACCGAAAGGTGAAAAGGAGATAGGAAAAACATTTGCACCCGTAATACTCGGTTCTGCAATAGATAGTGGCTCACTAAACCTTGATGGAGTAACCGAATTCAACCTCGGTGATTCTAACTTTGTACTACCCCACCTATACAAGTATGAAAACAACAACCAAGTATCCTTTAAGTTCAAGAATAGATTAGGATATAAAGTAGATGGACTAACACCAGTAGGAGCATTTAACAATCAAATATGGATAGGAAACTCTGGTACTGCACAGGCAGTAGAAGAATACTCAACTATCAGTAACCTATCCCAAGTACCTGCGGTACAAGGAACAAAAGACCTGCACTTTAGTAATGATTATGGTGCATTCATACCTGATGACCTAAACCCCTATGGTGGAACAGATAACTACCAAAACTATTGGGAAACCTATGTGAATAGTTTGTATTGGGATGGTTCTAAAAAATTAGTAGTAGATATAAAGTTCAGGCAAGATGAGTATAAAGATATACAACTGAACGATATAATCTTCGTAAAGGACCAAAGGTATAGAATAAATAAGATAAGTGGTATAAACCTATCTAACGATGATGTAGCAAGGGTAGAACTAATACGTCTTTTCCCAGCATACTATACTGATGTAACAATAGACAACTGTAACTTTGATTTTACTGCAATAGACTATCAAGGTACGACTACGACTACGCAACCTGGCACTACTACCACCACGCAACCCGTTACTACCACCACTACAACCGTAGCTGGAGATTATGATATATCCATAGCAATGTTTGGTGGAGGTGCAGGTGGAGGACAATTCGCAGGAATAGGTGGAGGTGGTGGAGCCGGTGGATATGAGGCTCTAACAAATGGACCAACACTAACACCTGGTACTGAATATACAATAGTAGTAGGTGCTGGTGGAGCAATAGATTTTAACGGAACTGCAACTTCAGCATTTGGAATAAGTGTTGCTGGTGGTGGAACTGGTGGTAGTGGAACTGCGAGTGGAACAAGAAATGGATTTAATGGAGGTTCAGGTGGTGGAGGTTCAGGTGCATATTTTAGCCCAACATTTGGAGGAACGGCAGTAGTAACTGCTGAAGGAAATGATGGAGGTAGTGGTGATTTACTAGCAGGGCAATACTCTGCAGCTGGAGGTGGAGGTGGAGCTCTAACTGATGGTGGAGATTATAGTGCATCCCCTTCATTTGCAGGAGATGGTGGAGATGGTAGAACTTCTATCGCGGGTGGTACTCGTGGTGGAGGTGGTGGAGGTTCTTACTCTGGTGCTACTGGTTCTACTCGTTCAGGACAAGGTGGAGCCGGTGGTGGTGGAAACGGAGCACAAGATGCAGTAGAACAAGGAACACCAGGACAAATAAACCACGGAGCCGGTGGTGGTGGTGGAGTAAATGGAACTTGGACTGGTGGTGCTGGAGGTTCTGGTATAGTAGTATTCTCTTACCCAGGAGCACAACGAGGAACTGGTGGAACCGTAACAACAGGTGGTGGAACTACCACGCATACATTTACAACAAGTGGAACTTATACAGCATAGAATATGGCACATTTTGCAAAGATAGTAGAAGGAATAGTAACAGAAGTAATCGTAATAGATAACCAATACGAGAACGATGGAAACACCTATATAAACGAGGTTCTAAAACTAAATGGAACTTGGATACAGACATCGTATAATGATACGATACGAGGGAACTATGCAGGTGTGGGATATACATATGATGAAGTAAATGATGTCTTTATTGCACCTCAACCTTATCCAAGTTGGATACTAAATGAAGAAACATGGAAATGGGAAACTCCTATACCAATACCAAGTACAACAGAACCTGGTTGGAGATGGAATGAAGAAGAACTAAACTGGATAAATATACTACAATAAATTATGGCAGATATACTAAAACTAATAACGCTAACCGAAAAGAATGACTCTGGACCAAACTATGATGCATTCTACTCTACCGATTGTATAAACTTTACTCAATCAGTAGATGGTAGTAATATAAATCTGCCTACTGTTGGTTCTACTGCAGTGATAACCGTACCAGAAGAAACCCAATGTGTAAAACTACAATCTATACCAGAACCATGTAGTAATTTCGTAATAAGTGGTAGTGTGATAACGACCACCACGACCAGCACCAGTACAAGTACCAGCACCACTACAAGCACCACCAGTACCAGCACAACGAGTACCACCACCAGTACAACTATACCAATAGTAGAAACATATTGGAGTGGTAGTGGATGTGAGGACCCATTCCCTATAACAACACTAATAGTAGCTACTCAAACTTACTCACCAGGTGATGTAGTAAAACTAGAAAATGGTGCATGCTATACTTTGATATCAACTCACGAACAAGAACCATTCATTAAGTTCTTTATTGCATCAACATATACTAACTGTAACGATTGTTTGGGTATAACTACCACTACGACTACCTCGCCTCAAACATTTAGTTATGATATACATGCAACACCAACTAATGGTTCAGGAGGACCTGCAGGAGGATGTGACCAACCACTACCATATACCTTCTACTCGTTAAGAAATTCATTCTACTCAATAGTAGTAGGAGATATATTATATAGTGATGCAGGAGCAACAACTCCGTGGAATGGTGGAAACTTATACTATGGAGTAGGAGATGGATTGGATGTAGTATCAGGACAATCTTGGCAAATAGCAAGTGATGGAGAGTTTTTAGGAGCAGTACTATGTGTAACTACAAGTACCACCACCGAACCAATTACAACAACCACCACCAGTACCACGACAGTAGACCCGTATAACTACTATTATATGGAAGGATGTCCAGGCACTCAATTTGATGGATTGGATAGAGTAGTAAGAACTACAAGTGTATTAACAACATCTTTAACACCGAATAGTGCTGATGCTACAAGTATCTTTGGTTCTTGCTTCTTTGCAAAATCAACTACTACAAAAGCTATCTATGATGCATGTGACCCAAGTGATTTATCTTGTTTGGATATAAGTGGATATACAATCGTAAGTGGATGTGATACTTGTATTGGAACCACGACTAGCACTACAATTCCGGTGACTACTACGACTACTACTGTACCTGGTTGCTATACATATAGTATCCAAAACAATGATTTGAGCCAGAACCTAACATTTGGATATACAGATTGTGATGGAAACCCTGTGACAGATGTAGTAGTTCTTGCTGATAGTTCTACGCCAGACTTCTGTGCTGAACAAGGTAGTGTATATAGACAAAGTGGAACTAATAGTTGGGTTTTAACAATAGAAGCTACATCTTGTACCGTAGTACCTACCACGACTAGCACAACTCAACCTATTACAACCACCAGCACTACAATTCCGGTGACTACCACGAGCACCACCGTAGTAGAATGTAATTGTATAACAGTAGATGTACTAAATACTCAATTAACTGATGGTGGATTAGATTTATACTATATTGTTAATGATTGTGGAGGTGGAAGTAGAGATATAAACTTAGCACAAACTATTGGAACTGAGCAAGATGGTTCTACCTACTTTGGAATATGTAGTAGAGGAACTACAAGTGATTTATTTAAGTATGGCCCAAGTGGAAGTCCATTCGTAGGAATAGAGGGTATGAATATCAACCCGAATGGAACTATATGTACCGTAGATGGAGATTGTTTGCCAGTAGTGCCAGTTACTACCACGACTACAATTCCAGTAACTACTACTACTACAATTCCGGTGACAACTACAAGCACTACAATTCCGGTGACTACAACCACTACGACTGTGCCTGGTTGCTATACGTATAGTATCCAAAACAACTCTTTAACTGAAAACTTAACATTCCAATACAGAGATTGTGAAGGAACGTTGATACAAGATGTAGTGGTATTGGCAGATAGTGGAACACCAGACTTCTGTGCTGAACAAGGTTCGGTGGCAAGACAGAGTGGAACTTTTAGTTGGGTATTGACAACTGAAGCTACAACTTGTACCGTAACTACTACTACCCAACCTCCGGTGACTACCACTACAACTGTTGCACCTTCATGCACTTCATTTGATAGTGGTGACCCAACAACTTTAGGAAATGTATGTAATACTTTTGCTTTCAATACCTACTACCACGATGGGCCAGGAGCTATACCAGAAGTAGGATATACAGTATATGATACAGCAGGATGTAATTTAGGAAATGAAGTAGGACCAGGGTATTATAGAGAAAATGTAACGGGTGGATACTACCAAACTGATGTGAATGGAATAGTAATATCAGTAGGACCATGTGTATAACCAATATAAAAATCATATATAATAGATAAACTATATAGAATGATTTATTTAAGTTGCCAACCTGCTATCCCACGTTTTGCGTGGGAGGCAGAAGTGTATATAACCAATTTTCTAAATATGGGGGTGTCTCCCCAACAAATACATTTAGTACAAGGATTAGTTCCAACATGGAATGAAGTACCAATAGAATGGAGAAAACTAATAAAGAACTTTCCAGGTGTGCAATTCTTCTTCTACAAAGATACAAGAGAATATAATAAATACCAACCATCTATACAGGCTCATCTACTATACAAACATTGGATAAGTAACCCACTGCTAGAAAAAGAACATATCTTCTTCCACGATAGTGATTTTATATTTACTAAACCCTTTGATTTTGAGCCATTCTTGCATGATAATATATGGTATTTAAGTGATACTATCTCGTATATAGGTGCAGAATATATCTCCTCAAAAGGAGAGGAAATTTTAGATAAGATGTGTGAGATTGCTGGACTAGATAAAGGGTTCGTAAGAAGAAACCAAGGAGGAAGTGGAGGTGCACAGAAACTAATGAAAGGAGTACCAACCTCCTACTGGAAAGATTCCTATGAACTACAACTAAAACTATGGGAAGAAATACCACCAATCTCAGCAAGAATAGCTAAGGAAAAGGAAAGTAAGGGAGAACACTACCACCCATTACAACATTGGACAATGAGTATGTGGAGTGAACTATGGACTGCATGGAAACACGGAAGATTGACTGCAGTACCCGAGGAATTTAACTTTATGTTTTATACTAATGGTGTAAAGGATTGGGAAACCTTTGGGTTCTACCATAATGCTGGAGTATTGGGAACTCAAAAGGATAGATTCTTTAAGGGAAAATACGATAATGGAATACTACCCTACGGAGATATAATAGAGGACATAGATACAACCCTAGCGGGATATAAATACTACCAATTAGTACAAGAGGTAGGGAAAACAAGTTGCTTAAAATAAATGATATGAAAAATAGTAAGGCATACGTAAAAGTAATGAAGGGTGATATAAACAAAGCCCTTAAAAAGTGGAAATCAAAAGTAATAGAATCAGGACACTTGGAAGAACTGAAAGATAGACGAGAGTTCCTAAAACCATCTATCATCAAAAGAAAGAAAATGAAAGATGCTATAAGAACCCAACAATGGGCTGAACAAAGATATAAAGAAGAATAGTATGATAGAATTAGTAATACCAACCCTATGGAAATCAGAGCATATACATGAGATGCTAAAGAAATATGATGAACACGATTTAGTATCAGCTATCCATATAATAGATAATGGTAAAGAGTTCCATAAACACTACCCCCATAGGTTCCCACTCGGTAAGTGGAGAGTATATCAACCACCAACATATAATGAATGGGTAGTAAATGAAGCCTGGAATATAGGAGTTCGTGCGTGTAGTGACCAATCTTTGGTAGGAATACTAAATGATGATATACTATTTGATACTGATATGCTAGATTATATACTATATTGGAGTGAAAATATAGGAATACTCGGTATGCACCAAGATAACTATACTAATACCGAAAAGAAATACGAGATAGTAGATATACCCCATCATAACTACGGCTGGGGGTGTGCAATCTTCTTTGATAAATGGAATTGGGTAGAAGTACCAAAGGAACTAAAACTATACTATGGTGATACCTGGCAGTTCCATATGAACCCTATACCATGTAAAGCACTGAAAGGTGTACCAATGAAAGGAAGTAATATCTCAGCAACGAGTGCACATCATGAACTAATACCAACACTAACTGAACTACATAAGAAAGATATGGAGTGGTGGGGTAAGAATGCTGATTTATCAAGATTTAATTGGGGAGCATGAGTAGAATACTAGCGTTTGGAGATAGTTGGACAAAGGGACATGGAGTAGAAACTGATATACGATATAAAGAAGACCCAACACCTCCACCATTTATAGATAAACTACGAGAACAAAACTCCTGGCCTAACCAACTGGCTAACCTACTAAATCTACCTGCAATAAACTTTGGAGTATGTGGTATAGGAAATAGAAAGATACTGGAAATAGTAAAGGAAACTATAAAAAGTGGGTTCGTAAATAAAGATGATATAATACTGATAATGTGGTCTTACCCATATAGAGATAGTGACCCAATAGAAGTATATACAGAAGCAGAACAAGTGCTGGAAAACTACCAACACCTATACTTTAACTCCTTCTACCGAACCTTTGATGATAATAGTATAGAATATATCAACACTACTAACTTTGTAGAACCTGAACAATGTATGAGTGATATACTTGCAGATTATGAAATACTGAATGATAAATCAGTATGGGAATATAATAGTAGAAGTGTATGGGAAGATGAAAATGGTATGAGGGTGGGTGACTACCACCCTAACTACCTTGGCTATAAACTAATAGCTGAACAAATGTATGATTGGATTAGTAGTAGATACTCCGGTTATACCCCTTAGCTCTTCGTTCCCTTTCTTCTTCCTCTTTTTCGCTGATAAGTAACCAAGTAAATTGCTGAAAGTTGCCATTAGGTCTAAATAACAACTCTAACATATCTTGTTTGTATAATTGCCATTCTTTCCACCAATTTTCATCATAACTATCTTTATAGTTGCCTGGACCTAAAGAAGTATGTATATCCCAAGGTTTGGAACGATACTTTTTCTGTATAGCCTTCTTTTCTTTAAGATAAGCCCTATACTCTTTAAGTTCCTCAAAACGATGCTGAGTTGCTAGTGTAATTTTATTGTATGCCATAACTGAATAATTTAGATGAATAATAAATAATAGTAGAAACCTCGAACTAATCAGCTTTTCCTATCGAGGATGATACTTTTTTTGATAATTTGATTGATATAATATATAAATAATTTTTGGAGATAACCACCCCCCTTATTGTGTAAGTTAAAAGATGAATGATACTGGATATGGTGAATAACTATTGGGTGGCGGACGAAACTTACAAGGCAGGATAGTTGCAATTCATATACAGATTTACTTTAGCTGAACCGAACAGAGTGAATACTGCAAGTCTTCTAACATCATAGGAAGTAACAAAATAATAAGTGATTTTAAGTATTTATGGTTAATGGTATACTAATAAATATGCACGCATTGCGGAAACGTAAAAAAAATATACAAGTATAAGAAAATAGTATAATACAAACATCTACTATAAGAAAAATCTATGGTAGAAACTATATTGCACGAAAAAGGGGACTGAATGAAGAATACCATAAACCATTGTCCCCTTGTTTCTATATAGAAAATCTATAAAATAGCACGAGTGGGAAAAATGAAAGGTAATCCAATAAAACCCACTCTTACAATACTATATAAAAATATATCAGGTGGTTAAAATCATTTATACCAATTATGATAAAAAAATATAATTTAGTATGGCAGAGAAAAGCATAAATTACAAAATCAACATAGATGATGGTAAATCAGTACAAACTCTATCCCAATTGGAAAGAGAAGCGGAGGGGTTAAATGCAGCTCTGAAACTGATAAAACCCAATACCCAACAATTTAAGGATTTAACCAAAGAGGCTCAAAACGTACAGAAAAGTATAAAGAACCTAAATAAAGAGATAGAAGGTATATCCTTGGAAGATAAACTGGAAACTGCAGATGGTGCAATCAAAACCCTTGCAGGTTCTACCCAGGCACTCGTAGGAGGGTTTGGACTACTTGGAGTAGAAAGTGAGAAACTAGAGTTCTTGGAAGGAAAAGCAGCCTCTGCTATATCATTCGGTATGGGACTGAAAGATTTAAGTGAAGGGTTTGGAAAACTCGCTAAATCTACCAAAGTTGCATCTGCAGCACAGAAAGCATATAACGTAGTACAAACTGCATTCAATGCTATCATGGCAATGAACCCACTTGGAATACTAATTGTATCTCTAACTGCAGTAGGAGCACTGATATATACTTTTAGAGATGCAATACTTGACCTGATAAAGAAGGCACTTGGACCATTTAGTGGAATCATAGATAGTATAGTAGGAGCATTTACTTCCCTTGCAGAAAGTATAGGATTAGTAGATGATGCTGCAACTAAACTAACTAAAACTACTATAAAGGAACTTGATAAACAAATACGATTACAAGAAGCAGCAGGAGAAAAGACATTAGACCTACAAAAGAAGAAACTACAAGAGGAACTAAAACTTTTGGAGAAAGGTACAGATGAATACGAAGAAAACCTCTTACAACAACAGATACTTGATGCTAAAATAAATAAAGAAATCAAGGATGAACAAGATAAGTTGGATAAGGAAGCTGATGATAAGAGAAAGGCTAGAAATAAAGAAATAGCTGATGAAAAGAAAAAGAATGCAGAAGAAGCCCTAAACCTACTACAAAAATACGAACAAGAAGCACAAGATTTACTTGCAAAGAGTGATATAGAAAAACTTGATTTAGAATACAAACGAGCACAGGCAGAAATAGATGCACTAAAAGTAAGTGAAGAAGAAAAAACCAAAATACGATTACAGGCAGAACAAAACTATCTAACCAAGAAGAAAGAAATAACTGACCAAGCAAATGAAGATACCAAGATGGCAATTGCTGCTGCAACTCAAAATGTAATAGATATAGAAAATGAGATAAGGTTGATGCAGGCAACTTCTTTGGAAGAAGAAAGAACTGCTAACCTAGCTTTATTAGAAGCAGATAGACAAAAGGAGGTTGCTAACGAAGAACTAACTGAACAAGAGAAACTAGCAATCAACAAATTGTTCAACGAGAAGAAAAAACAACTGAACCAAGCGTATGATGATATACAGAAGGATGATGATGAAGCAGTTGCACAAAACAAAAGAGATGTAACTAACCAATCCATCGATGCTATTCAAGGTGCACTGATGACCCTATTTGGTGAAAACAAAGCACTAGCATCAGCAATGGTATTAGTAGATGCAGGACAAGCTGCAGTAGGTATTATAAATAACGCACAGAAAATGAGTTTTGGTGCAATACCCTACCAAATCTCTCAATTCGCTCTACTTGCAGCAACAACAGTAAGTTCCTTAAAACAAATCAACTCTGCTAAACCAAAAGGTGGAAACTCAACACCATCAGTTCCAAGTGGGATAGGACAAACACCTAACATGAGTGGATTGGAACAACAGATAGGACCACTTGATATAGCAGAGGCACAGAAACCAAGTAACGAGATGGTAAGAGCATACGTGGTAAGTGGTGATGTAACTACTAACCAAGAAGCAGATGCTAAACTCTCTGCTAAACGCAGTGTAGGGTAAAATACTATAATTTTAACCACTTTAACAAAGCATATATAATAAATTATATATGGGGAACCAACCAATGAAAATAATTGCATTAGAAATAGACGAATTCGATTTAACGAGTGGAGTAGATCGTATATCGTTGGTAGAAACACCAGCAATAGAAGAAAACTTCTACTACTTTAACGAACAAAAACCCATAACTGATGAATATATCTTCGAGAAAATAGTAGAAGATATACTAAATGAAGAATCAGTTGATAATCTACCAGAAGAAATACAAGATAATATAATACAACAACTAGAATCCGTAGGGGAGACTGAGGAAGAACTAAAGGCTGCTGGTTGGATTCGTGAAGGGTTGGGGGACGAGCACTTCGTAATACAATCCACCGCAGACCTTTCTTCTTTGGAAGATACTGGTGATAGGATATACAGATACCAATACAGAGTACAACCAGGTAAAGGTTCCCCTATACAGAGTGATACTCGCTCATTTTGTAGAACTCTACTCGATATGAATAAACTATATCGTAAAGAAGATATAAACAAGATGACCTATACGGGTGAGAATAGTGGATTTGCACAAAAAGGCTCACTTATATACGATATATTTAAGTATGCCGGTGGAAAATACTGCAGACATCAATGGGTAAAAGTACCATTTAAGAAATCAAATATAAAAAGTACCTTCGCAGAACAAAATAAAGAAAAGGGATTAGTAGTAGGAGCAATCATGGTACCGAAAAAACTAATCTACCGATTCGATTTAGAACAAGGTGAATACTGGGTATATTTTAGTGAAGAAACAATCGAAAAGATTGCACATAAATACTTGATAAACAACTACCAATCATCAGTAAATATAGACCATGCAGAAGATAATGTAGTAGAAGATGTAACCCTCGTAGAATCATGGCTAGTAGAAGATCCAGAAAAAGATAAATCATTCGCAATGATGGGTAAGACATACCCAAAGGGTACATGGTTTGGCACAATGAAAATAAACAATAAGAAAGTTTGGGATGAGTATATCAAAGAAGGCAAGGTGCTAGGATGGTCCGTAGAAGGATACTTTGCTGATAAGATGATAAACCAATCTAAACAAACTTTCTATTACAGAACAATCGAGAGTGGAACTGAAATCGTAATAGATGAAAACACCTTGGTCGTATTTATATTAAAAGATGGAGAGAGAGCAGTAACGTTGCAAGATGGAGAATACAAGTTGACTAATGGAGAAACATTGGTAGTTGTAGACTCAAAAGCACAAGGTAATTTCTAAATCAACAAACAAAAACTAATAAGGAACAAAATTATGAACAAAGAACTAAAAGATTTAGTGAAAAAACACTTCAATTTAGTTGATGCTCCTGCAGTAGAAGAAACTACAACAGAAACTTTCGTAGAAGAAACGGTAGTAGATGTAGTAGAGGAAGTTGCTTTTGGAGAAATCAAAACTGCTGATGGTAGTATTGACCTGAAATTTCCAGGTGAAGAACCAGCAATCGGTAGTGAGATTTATGTAGTGACTGAGGATGGTGACATTCCAGCACCAGATGGTGACCACGATTTAGAAGGTGGAATAACTATCAAAGTGGAGGGAGGTGTAATAACTGAACTATACCCTACAGCACCTGAAGAGGAAACTGAATTGGAAATGCCAGAAGAAATCATTGACGAAACTTTTGACATGCACGAAGAACTAATCAAAGCACTATCTGCAGAATTCAAGACACAGATTGATGCATTAAAATTAGACTTCGCAAAACAAATCGAAGAGGTAAAAGGTAAGGTAGAAACTTTTTCTGCAGAACCAGCAACCGAAAAAACAATTACAACAAAAACTAACTCTAAAAAAGTAGATTTATCTTATGAACCAAGAGACTCAAAAAAGAAGGCTCAGTTCGAAAGACTACTTAATATGAGAAAAAACTAATTAAAAAAGGAATAATACAATGGCAGGATTTAACGTAACCGCATTAGATAACTTTAACAACGAACTAGCAGGAGAATTGCTAGTAAAATCAGTTATCGCAGGCTCTACAACAGAGTTCGTAACAGTAAAAGAAGGAATTAAATACAAAGAACCAATCAACTTACAAGAAATTGATTTAGTAATCCAAGATGGAAACACTTGCGTATCTACTCCATCAGGTTCAGTATCTTATACTCAAAGAGACATCACAGTATGTACAAGAACATCTTACGATGGACTATGTCTTAAAGATTTAGATACAAAGTATATTGGACTATTAGGACCACAAGGTTCTTATCCAGAAACCTATGCTTTCGTAGAAGAATATGCATCTCAATTGGTTGCTAACTTCCAAAAGAAGAATGACCAATTTATCTGGACTGCAACAACTGAAGCTGGTGATTGTTCAGTAGGATTAAATACTTTATTAGCTTCTGGATCAGGTGCTACTTTCGTATCACAATCAGCTCCAGATTCATCAAACATCGGTAACCAAATTGACGAACAATTGGAAACTTTAGCAGTAGATGTACAAGATAGAGATGATCTAACTACTTTCTTATCAGTAGCTAACTTCCGCAAATACATCGTATGGTTAAGAACTCAAAACAACTTCTTCTTTGACCCATCTGCGGTAGAGAACAGAGGTTCATTGCTTTCTATGAAACACCCATATGCTAACTTAACAGTAGTAGGTACAGTAGGATTACAAGGTTCTAACAGAATCGTAACTGGTCCAGCAAGACAAATCGTAGTAGGTACTGACTTAATTTCTGATCTAGACAACTTCCAATTATGGTATGACATTAATGGCGACCAATTGAAGCACAGGATCGTTACTAAATTAGGTGTACAAGTTGCATATCCAGAGTTTTGGGTAACTAACAACTTATAATAACTGAATAACTAACTAAACAAAAAGGAATAAAATTATGGCATGCGATATTACAAGCGGATTTGCACTCGGGTGTAGAGATAACACAGGTGGAATTAAGGCCCTATACATCCTTTCTGGTTCAGTTACTACTATCACAGATACTTCTAACGAAATCAGTGATATAGATGGTAGCGGAGTTTTTTATCAGTTCGATTTACAAAGGAATACAAGTGATTTTACAGAAACCATCAACGGTTCAACTGAAAATGGAACAGTATTCTATGAAGCAACGGTAAATGCCGTGTTCGCTAAATTACAAACTTCAGTACGAAATCAAATTAAAGTACTTGCAGCTAACCCAGACTTAAAAATTGTAGTGGAAACTAACAATGATGCATCTGGTAGCAAGTTCTTCTATGTAGGTAGAGTATTTGGAGCACAGTTAAATGGTGGACAAGGACAATCAGGAACGGCTATAGGAGATGCAAATGGTTATACATTAACCTTTACAGCACAAGAGCCTAACCCAGCAGATGTAATCACAGGTACAACACTTGCAGATGCATTAACTGGTATTACAGTATCACAATAAGTGAAACATAAGTAAGGGGGGTGTAACAACCCCCTAAACTTATTTTAAGGAGATATATGATAAGTCTAAAAGAAAACCAACTCAATACTATAACCTTCCAAAAAGAGAACGATACACCCCTCGTAACGAGTTCCTATGATAGTGGAAGTGTATATAACATAATAACCTACCCTACATTACAAAACAATACAGAGTTGGCAGGTATAACCTATACCAATGATGTAGACCCTACTAACCCACGTTGGACAGTACTAAAAACTAATCTATCTTCTACAAGTAATTACATTGGAAACCAACTCAAAGGAGATGGTGGAACAACCTATAATTTAGAAGTATGGTATGGTCCAATTATAGAACTTAATAACTTTATATGGACTAACAATACCAATACATGGACAGAAGAAACCAGGCTATGGTCTGCACCTTCTTCAGGAGCATTGGCTGTAGATTATGATGGTGTAACTCAAAACTCTACTCTAAAATACCAAGATAGAATCTTTGTATCAGGCACAGTACAACCAAATCAAGAAACATATATATCATCAAACGAAGATGCAACTTACACAGTATACACAGGATAACCCATGGAAAAAAAATTAAATAAACACAAGATGATGATTATACCAAAGTATGGTAATGACTTCTATCCAGATACTATGACCTTTGAAGATGATAAAGGTAAGATAGTATATTATGGAACAAGGAATGACTTTCCAACTTATATAATCGAACTATATAATAAATCAGCAATCAATGCTACTGCAATTAATGCAATCAAAGATGGTATAATTGGAAATGGATTAACTACTGAAAACGAACAAGTTTTAGAAGTTGCTAACCGAGATGGTGAATCATGGAATGACATATTTAAGAAAGTTGCATTGGATAGAGCACTATTCGGTGGATTTGCACTCGAAGTAATCTGGTCTAACGATAGAACTAAAATAACTGATGTCTACCATATAGATTTTTCATATGTAAGAGCACATAGATGTAATGAAAGAGGTATAACACCAGGATACTATGTATCAAGTGAGTTCCAAAACAAAGGTAGATTAAGAGTAAAGGATGAAGAAGTAACCTATATACCAAGATTTAACAAGGTAGATAGAAGCTCTCCATCACAGATATACTACTATAACCCATATAGACCAGGAATGAGATACTATCCACTACCTGATTATACAGGTGGTCTAAATATAATTTCGCTAGATGCTGAGATAGATAATTTCCATAAGAACAATATAGCAAATGGACTAGCACCTTCGCTATCCATAACTACCTTTACTGATGCAGATAATGAAGAAAGGGAAGCGATAGAGAGACAGTTAAGACAATCTTATGCTGGTTCTAACAATGCAGGTTCGTTGATATACATGGATGTGGCTAATAAAGATGAAGCACCAATCATAACACCTATACCACAGAACGGAGCAGATGGATACTATACTACTGTAAATGATATGGTACTACAAAAAATACTAACATCACATCGTATAACCTCTCCAATGTTGGTAGGTATCAAAACCGAAGGACAACTTGGTGGTAGAGATGAAATGTTGGAATCTATGGCATTGTTCCAAAAAAACGTGATAGAACCTAAACAAAGTGATATACTATCAGTCTTCGAAGAACTATTTATGGTAAATGGATATACAGAACCAATAGGAGTAGATACAACAAGACTATTTGATGATGGGGAAGAAACCGAAGTAGTAACCTCAATAGATGCTGATGCTGGTGAAGATAAAGTTTTAGAAGATAGTATAGAAAAAAAGGAAGTAACACCAGACCTAAATATAAACGAAAATAAGGGAATAGTATAATGCAGAATACTCTACTAATAAGTGAAGCAAAACTAAAAAGATTTACTGATATAAACAACGCATTGGATGTTGACTTGATATCATCAGTAATAAGAGAGGCACAGATAGTTCATATAACAAGACTATTGGGAACTAAACTATATGATAAAATTATAGATGATGTAGATAATGGAACCCTAACTGGCAACTACAAAACACTCGTAGATGATTATATCCAAGATGCACTACTATACTGGTCCTACTACGAAAGTTTGGAAACGATATACCTACGACCAAGAAACGCAGGATTAGTAGTACCACAAGGTGGAGAAAACAACTCTGCTAGTGATATAGCACTATACGATAAAAAAAGACAATCGGTGAAAAACAAAGCAGAATACTTTAGCGAAAGATTAGTAGACTATCTTTGTTTTAACACTACCGTATATCCAGAGTATCAACAAAACATAAATGATGATATATTCCCGGATACATCAACACAATATAAATCTCCAATAGTTTTTAGACGAGGTATAGAAGAAATTGCAACCGATATGGGACTAAAAATAACTAACTCACGATATAACTATCTACCACAATAAGAGGACATAGAACATGGCAAACTATAATTTAACAAATCAAACAATCAGTAGTTCATTCCAACAACTACTACAAAAAGATACAGATACTGGTAATTTAGTAGATGGATTGGGTAATGGGATAGATGGATTAAATCTAACTGGTTCATTAAATATACAAGATACAGTAGCTGAACTAACATTAAGAAATGCGAGTGGAACGGGTGAGGTACGGATAACATCAGGACCAGATTATATAACATCATTTAACGATGCAACTTTAACAGGTATTAATACCTATGGTGGTAATACTTTAAGTGGCTCTTGGGGAACTGTTGGTTCAATTACAAATGGTTCAGGAATACAAAACGCTAATGTATCTCCAACAACTGCTGGTGATGTATCATTAAGACATGGAGTAAGCTATAATTCAGTTCAATCAAATGGATATAATGGAACACTCAATCTTAGAGGCGATGAAATCACAATGAACGGTTCATCTTCGGTAGATAGTGGAGTATCTTTAACAGTAAATGGTGATGTATCTGCTTCTAACTTTACAGGTTCATTCATCGGTGATGGTTCCCAACTAACTAACCTACCAATAGAACCCCTACCAAGTGGAGTAGTAAGTGGAAGTGAACAAATCATATTACAAGATACTACGGGTCTATTAAGTGGTAGTAGAATAGATGGAGTAGTTGCAGATTCAACCAACTCACTATACGCACAGAATACTATAACCACTGGTAAGAACTTATCGGGTGGTGAATTATTAAAAGGAACACCATTATACTTTACGGGTAGTGGAACACAAGGAAACCTTGTAGGAGTTTATCCAGCAGATGCAGGAAACCCTGATAGAATGCCTGCAGGTGGTATAGCCGGTGAGGATATAGCAAATGGTGATGAAGGAATAGTTCTTTTAGATGGATATATTGGTGGAGTAAATACAAGTATCTTCGCATCAGGAGATGAAATCTTTGTAGGAGTAGGTGGAGGATATACTAATGTTGCCCCAACTGGTTCTACTAACTTGATACAACACTTAGGAAATGTAGAGAAATCTGCAGTGAATGGTAGTGGTGTAATACAAATGATGGGTGAAGTAAGAGGATTACCAAACATCCAAGAAGGATATGTATGGGTAGGTAATGCTGATGGTGTTGCAACCCCAACCTCAACTGGTTCATTCGGTGGTGGAGGAACAATAGATACTGGTTCTTTTGCAACTACTGGTTCAAATACTTTTGATGGTGACCAAACTATAAATGGCAAAATAGAGGTGATACAATCAACACCAACAAAGTTTGATGGTATTACAGAAGTATCATATCCATTTACAAGCTCAATTGGAGAAACTGGTTATGTAAGACAACAATTTTCTAACCTTGGTGGAGCTGGAACAACATTTGCACAAACAGTAGGTGGTGTTGATTTTGCAGAGTTCAAGAGTGCTCCTAACACCAATTTGATATTTACATCACAACAAGACGAAATAAACTTTTTTGCTGGTGGTAATATTGGACTATCCACTGGTGGTGACACTGGATCAATATTGTTAAATGGAAATACAAATGCAAATGGAACCATAACACAAACCCCTGATTCTAACAACAATGCACTTATACAACAAGGTAATTTCTTTAGCACTTATTATGGTTCTGCACAATTGTGGCAACCTGAATTTGCAGGTGGTAGAAGTAGATTATTTGTAGGTGAAAAGAGTGAAGGACGAATAACTGTTAATGCTTATAGTGGAGCATATGATAATGTAATTGCAATTAAGGCTGATGCAAATGGAATATCATTTAACGATTGGGATTTACCTTCTTATGGAGATGCACCTTGGATGACAGTAGAACAAGGAGGAACTCCAACTTTTACAAGAGGATTGCAAATAGATGGTGATACAGTTGTAAATGGTAGAGTAGATGCAACAGATACTATTTACACCGATTATAGATTACAAGTAAACAATCCATTAGGAACACCTAACTATTTGATACTGGCACAAGATAGTGGTAGTAATAAATTTGCAGTTGCAAATGATGCTGGTGCGGGAGTATTGGGAGCGAATGTAATAGTAGATGGAACGATGAATGTAAGTGGAGTGACTAACTTTGGAACCTCGGGTTCTAACGATAAGATGAATGTCTTTGGAGGAATCGTTCTTAGCCAAGGTGCTGGTATTTCTACTGATGGTGCATTTGGTCCTGCAGTTCCATTTGATGCACCGGTAGTATTCTTTGGTGGTGCATCCTTCAATGGTTCTAACTTACAATTGGGTGGTAATACCATTAACCAAGTTGGATATTTAGAGATAGATGGAACTAATACAGCACCAGGTCCTACTTTACAAGTAGAGGATGGAAATGGAACTCCAAGATTACAAGTAAACAACGCAACCCTAAAAGGATTTACTGGTGTTGATGTAGTAGTAAATGGTAATACCATATTAGATGGAACTGTGGCAATAGATGATGCTACTACAATAAATGGTAATTTAGAAAATACAGGTTCATTTACAAATGGTGGTGATACTACGATAGTAGGAACTAACTTAGCACCAGGCAATACTTTTCAAGCAAACGATGGAAATGGAACACCAATATTAGCAGTTCAGAATGCTACTCTAAAAGGATTTACTGATGTAGATGTATTGTTAAATGGTAATTTATTAAATGCTGGAAACTTTACTACTACTGGTGATCTAAACGCACCAAGTGCAAGTAATGTAGATTTTGGCTCACCGGGGAACTATGTAGATAACTTTAACATAAAGGCAGCATCATATGGAACAGTAGTATCCACTTGGAATCATTATTCAATAAACGCGGTTAATATAGAGGCACAGAATCTATTAAACCTCAAATCAAGTGGTGATATAATTGTATCTGGTTCAACTGACTTTGCAGATGATATAATAGTAAATGGAACTAATACAGCACCAGGAGATACTTTTACTGCAAAAGATGGTAATGGAACTATAAGACTATCAGTGCAAAATGCTACTCTTGGTGGATTGACTGGTGTAGATGTTAATATAAATGGTAAGACTCAAATTACGGAGACTCTAAATGTATTAGATAATACCGTTATAGATGGAAACTCCTTTGCATTTACACAAACTTTTACAGCTAAAGATGGTAATGGAACCAGTAGATTAGAAGTAAATAACCTTGGTTTAGCAAATGCAACCGGTGTAGATGTAAACCTCAACGGAACCGTTCAGATTACAGAAACTCTCAAAATGGTTGCTCAAGACCCACTACCAAGTGGAGTGGTTGGTGAGTTGGCAGTATCAGGTTCAAACTTATTCTTCTATAATGGAAGTTGGACACAAGTAGTATAAATTAAAAGGAAATAAAGATATGATACAATTAGAATTAGATGGAAACATCGTGGAAGTAGAAGCAACAAATGAGTTTGCAATTACAAGATACACATTAAGAGGATATACCATAGTAGAATAGAAAATACCAATAGTAAATTAAAACCCCATAGAAAAAATCTATGGGGTTTTTTACGTTAAATATAATTATACTATACTTATATTAAAGGGAAAGGTAATCCAATGATAGGAAACTATATACAAAAGCACTATACCGAAATACTAAATAAGGTAAAAGCAGTAACTCGTAACCATCAGGATACAGAGGATTTACTACAAGACTGCATCTTAAACCTACTAGAAAAAGGTAGTGATTATACAAACAAAATAGTAGAAGATGATAAAGTACAACACTATATCATCAAGATGGTGCATATACAATATAACTCATCAACCTCTCCATTCTATACCCAATATAAAAAAACACTTCTAAAATCAGTAGAAATAAACGATGATATACTAGAAGGGATAGAAGATAAAGTAGAAACCCACCAAGACACAGAAAAACTCTCCAAAGATGTAAAACTATACATAGGTAATCTACCAGTATATGAAAGAACCATAGCAGAGAAACACTTTGTATCAGGTGACTCACAACGGGAAATGAGTAGATACTATAATATAAATCGTATCCATATAACCAAGGATATAAACAACATCAAGAAAAATATAAGAATGAGCTTCAATAAAGAAAACTATAAAACCAAATAGCATGGGAACAATTATGATAGGAATACTAAATGATGCACTACCCTTCGTAGGTGCATTTACAATGGGATACGGAGTGTATAAAGGAATAAGATATACTATATCCAAAATCAAACTAAAGCCACTTAAAAACCCTATAAAGGGGTATATACGAAAGGAAGTGGTAGAATACCTAAACCAACTAAAAAAATAAGATATGAATACAAAAAAAATAGAAGGGTACAACGCATATACAATCACAGAAGATGGTACAGTATATTCCTTAAAAGGACTAAAACCAAGAAAACTAAAACCACAACGAGCAACCCAATCTAAAAAAGGCTACTTCCAAGTAAGATTATACGATGGTAGTGGAAAACTCGGTAGGTTAAATTATATCCACAGATTAGTATGGGAAACCTTTAGAGGTAATATACCGAAAGGATTGGAAATAGACCATAAGGATGGTGATACTACTAACAATAGTTTAACTAACCTACAAGTTTTAACTCATAGAGGTAATGGTATAAAGGCTACAAAGGATAATTATGGAGTATATTTAAGAGAACACAGAGATGAACTCTGTAAAGATTATGAAACACTCGGTTCTTTTAAGAAAGTTGCTAAGAAGTGGGGAGTATCCTATCCAGCAGTATGGAGAGTGATACGAAACAGAACCCACTACTTTGATAGAGAAACGGGTAAGTATGGAACACGAGTATATGATGAGAACCTAAAAGATAAATGGACACTAAACTAATAGATATGAAACAAATAGGATGTTATATAAAGCTAGGAACAATGCTACAAGGAGTAATAACCATAGTAACACTTGGTAATGGATACCAAATAGCACAATGGATAGCCAATAAACTTGGTTATGAATCATGCGGATGTGCTGAGAGGGAAGACTACCTGAACGGATTAACGTGTAAAGAAATCCGTGATATGAAAAAGAAAATAGATAGATTAAGAAAGCAAGACCCATATACCTACAAACACCAATAAGATGAAACTAACGCTAGAACAAGAAACACTAATACTTTTCTATATAGAAAACTACCAAGGTAAAGGACCTAAAGAAATGGATAGGAACACCCTATACCAAATCTTTAACTACTTCAGGCCACAAGAAGGAAGAGGACCACATGTATGTACCTGCATGGATAGGGATACAGTAAATAAGGTAAATGTAATGATAAGTGGATATACTTTTAGTGATGAGATAAGATTTACAGAAAGGTTCCACTCACTACTACCACAACTGGCACTGATAAAAGAAGAAGAGCCAATAGAAGAATCAAACGTAAAGGTAGAGTTTGATGTAAGTAAGTTGGAAAAGAGTATAGATAGTGCTAAAGAAGAACCTAAGGCTAAATCAGTACCAGTTAAACCAGTAAGAAAAAAACGAACCACAAAGAAAAAATAATGAATATACAGAAAGTAAAAATAAGTGAGGTAAAACCTAACAAAGATAACCCAAGAACAATCAGTAAGGATAAGAGAAAGAAATTAGTACAATCTATCCAAGAGTTTCCAGAGATGCTAAAAATAAGACCTATCGTAGTAGATAGTGATATGATAGTGTTGGGTGGTAATATGAGATTACAGGCGTGTAAAGATGCTAAACTAAAAGAAATATACATTATCAAAGCAGATGAACTAACTGAACAACAGAAACGAGAGTTTATAGTAAAAGATAATGTAGGGTTTGGTGAATGGGATTGGGATGTACTCGCTAACGAATGGGATATAGATGAACTAGAAGGATGGGGATTGGATGTACTATCACCAGAAGAAAAGGTAGAAAAGGAAGTAGAAGAAGCACATGGTAAATTAGTAGATACTTTTTTGATGCCACCATTTAGTATATTGGATACAAGACAAGGCTATTGGATGGAAAGAAAAAGATTATGGAGAACACTAATACAAGATAACGGAGAAACGAGAGAAGGAGCACTATCTGGTGATGCAGGTATGATAGACAAATATAATAATGGCGTTTCTTTACTTGACCCAGTTTTAAGTGAGATACTAATTAAATGGTTTTGTATAGAAGGTGGAAATATAATTGACCCGTTTGCAGGAGATACTGTAATGGGATATATAAGTGGATACAGAGGATATAACTTTACAGGTATAGAAATACGTAAGGAACAAGCAGATGTAAATAACGCCAGAGTAAAAGAGTTTGGTGGAAAGTATATAAATGATGATGGCCAGAATGTGCTAAAACATGTAGGAGAAGGAACACAAGATATGATGTTCTCCTGCCCACCCTACTTTGATTTAGAAGTGTATAGTGATTTAGAGAACGATGCAAGTAACCAAGATACCTATGAGGAGTTTATAGAGATAATAAGAAATGCACTAACAGATGGACTAAAAACCCTAAAAGATAATAGGTTTGCAACGATAGTGATAGGTGATATAAGAAAGAACGATGGGTTCTACCGAAGGTTCGTAGATGATATAAATACGATAATGGTACAAGGTGGAGCACAACTATACAATGAACTAATACTTGTAGAACCATTAGGAACACTACCACAGAGAGTAAATAGGTATATGGGGTGGAGAAAGATAGGTAAGTGCCACCAAAATATACTCGTTTTTTACAAAGGAGACCCAAAAGAAATAAAACAGATATACCCTAAATTGGAGTATATGGATGAGTTTGATGTAAATATATTATAGAATGAAGGCACAGATGCACAATTATAGCACATGGATAGATGAAACTAACCCTGCTAAACTATACAAAGAATATACTAAACTATTAAAAGATAGTGGATTTACTATACTAAACTATGTAGAACACCACTTCCAACCACAAGGATATACGGCTCTTTTTCTTTTAGGAGAGAGCCACTTTGCAGTGCATACCTTTCCAGAACACAATGAAAGTTATATAGAACTATCATCATGCGTAAGAGAACCATATGATGCATTCATAAAAAGGATAAATAGAGATGGCTAGAACTAACAAAAAACAACAGACTAAAAGAGCACTGATAGAAGCACTGACACAAACACTTGGAGTAGTAACCTCAGCGTGTAAATCAGTAGGAGTAGATAGAACAACATTCTACAAATACCTAAACGAAGATGCAGAGTTTGCAAGGGAGGTAAAAGATATAACCGAGATTGCAGTAGACTTTGCAGAGAGTAAGTTGCACGAACAAATCAAAGATAAGAACACAACTGCAACAATCTTCTACCTAAAAACCAAAGGGAAACACCGAGGGTATATAGAAAGACAGGAGATACAGAACGAAACCACAAGTAGTATATCATTTGATTTTAACTAATGAACGCAGAAGAACTAATATCAGCATTGGGTGCATTGGAAGAACGAGCACAGATAGCAAAGAGAGAGGTAGAATATATATCTGCCTTTGATACTCTCCAAAAGAGAGTATGGAAATTGGAACAAGAAATAGAAGAACTAAAACAAAAGAATGCAGTATAAAGGGTTCCAACCATATGAATTCCAGCGAAATATAATAGATGATATAATCGGTAAGGAGGATATGTTCTATACCCTTGTATGCGGAAGACAGATAGGTAAGACACTACTACTGATAAACATGCTACTATACTATGGGATAAACACTCCAAGAACTACAATACTATGGGTGTCTCCCTACTACTCCATGGCAATCAAGGTACTATCACAGATAATAGATGCAATAGAAGGAAGTGGTATAACCAAAGAAGCAAACAAGAGTGAGAAGATAATAACCCTCGTAAATGGTAGTAGAATATACTTCCGTTCAGCAGAGAAACCAGAAACGATACGAGGACTGAGTATAGACTACGCATTCTTGGATGAAGCACAAGATATAG
>Ga0209555_10000602_pt1 | contig 30287 bp, 30 predicted proteins | sample SaaInl85LU_5_DNA_FD_184643 | JGI IMG/M metagenome (GOLD analysis project Ga0209555, IMG submission 184643) | Marine microbial communities from expanding oxygen minimum zones in the Saanich Inlet - ESP_85LU_5_DNA (SPAdes) (version 2) | ecosystem: Environmental > Aquatic > Marine > Intertidal... | reverse complement strand
GACGCATACCGGGGTGCTGCTGAGTACGACAGCATTCGCGCTGTACGCCAAGAAATAGAGATTCCGTTGATCGCCAATGGCGATATCAACAGCCCCGAAAAGGCAGAACAGGTACTGGAATACACCGGTGCTGATGCCGTTATGATCGGTCGTGCAGCGCAGGGACGCCCTTGGTTGCTGCGTGAGATCGATCATTACCTTCGTACAGGCAAGAAACTGCCTGCTCCGGAGCGCAACGAAGTCTATGACATTCTGAAACAACATGTTTTAGCCCTGCATCAGTTTTACGGGGAACTGATGGGTGTGCGTATAGCGCGCAAACATGTCGGTTGGTATTTGGCAGCCGAACCAGAGGGCAAAGCGTTCCGCAAAATTTTTAACCAAATAGATGAAGCACAAACTCAGCTGCAGGCGATAGATCAATTTTTCGCCAATGCTCATGCAGCTTGAATGGAGCAAGGTAGAACCGAGTGAACACAAAAGAACTAAAGCAGTACATTGAGACAACTACGGCGACAGAGATGCCATCCCACACCCTGCGTGACTCTGTCCATCAATCACTGGACAGCTACTTCAAACAGCTGGACGGTACTGAGGTAACAGACGTCTACCAGATGGTACTGGCAGAAGTCGAAGCGCCACTGTTCGAGTCGGTTATGGCCTACACCAAAGACAACCAGACTCGCGCCTCAGAGCTGCTCGGCCTGAACCGCGGCACTCTACGCAAAAAACTGAAGCAGTACGGCCTGCTCTGATTTTAACTCTCCAGCACACGGAAATATTTGATGTCTGCACAAAACCTTACACCTGTACGTCGCGCGCTGATCAGCGTCTCTGATAAGACCGGTATCGTCGAGTTCGCCCAATCGCTCACAGCAATGGGCGTTGAAATTCTCTCGACCGGTGGTACCTACAAACTGCTCTGCGAAAAAGGCATTGCCGCAGTTGAAGTATCAGACTACACCGGCTTTCCAGAGATGATGGCGGGTCGCGTTAAGACTCTGCACCCAAAAGTACACGGCGGTATCCTTGGCCGTCGCGGTACCGATGACGCAGTTATGCAGGAGCATGGTATCAACCCAATCGACATGGTTGTGGTAAATCTCTACCCGTTCGCGGCAACCATTGCGCGCCCTGACTGTGACCTGCCGATGGCGATCGAGAATATCGATATCGGCGGTCCAACGATGGTTCGCTCAGCAGCGAAGAACCACAAAGATGTCGCTATCGTTGTAAATGCATCTGACTACGACAGCATCCTAGCTGAGCTCAACGAGCAGAAAGGCCTGACGCATGCGACTCGTTTCGATCTGGCTGTAAAAGCGTTCGAACACACCGCAGCCTACGACGGTATGATTGCCAACTACCTGGGCGCCATCGTAAACCAGCCTCAAGAGCAGCCAGCAACCTTCCCACGCACCTTTAACACTCAGTTCGTAAAGGTGCAGGACATGCGTTACGGCGAGAACCCGCATCAGCGCGCAGCTTTCTATGTTGAAGCGAATGCGGACGAAGCGAGCGTCTCAACTGCACGTCAGCTGCAGGGTAAAGAGCTGTCGTACAACAACGTTGCCGACACCGATGCTGCACTTGAGTGCGTGAAGCCATTCAAAGAGCCTGCTTGTGTCATCGTAAAGCACGCTAACCCGTGTGGCGTAGCGATTGGCGACAACATCCTTGAAGCCTACAACCGCGCTTTCCAGACAGACCCAACCTCAGCTTTCGGTGGCATCATCGCCTTCAACCGCGAACTGGACGAAGAGACGGCTCGAGTCATCGTTGAGCGCCAGTTTGTTGAGGTGATCATTGCGCCTAAGGTCTCTGCAGCAGCTTCTGAAGTTGTCGCAGCCAAGCCAAACGTTCGCCTGCTGGAGTGTGGTGAGTTCGCAGCTCAGCCCGGTGCTGCCTTTGACTACAAGCGCGTCAGCGGTGGCCTGTTGGTGCAGGATCGTGACCTAGGCATGGTCAACGCGTCTGAGCTCAAAGTTGTGACGCAGCGCCAGCCTTCTGAACAAGAGATTCGCGATCTGTTGTTCTGCTGGGAAGTTGCCAAATATGTTAAGTCGAACGCTATCGTCTACGCCAAAGATGGCCAGACAATTGGCATAGGTGCAGGCCAGATGAGCCGGGTCTATTCAGCGAAAATTGCGGGTATTAAAGCGGCAGACGAAGGCTTGGAAGTTGCCGGTTCCGTGATGGCATCTGACGCCTTCTTCCCATTCCGCGACGGGATTGACGCCGCTGCAGCAGCTGGCATCAAAGCGGTTATCCAGCCAGGTGGCTCCATGCGTGACCAGGAAGTAATCGACGCTGCTGACGAGCACGGCATCGCTATGGTCTTCACTGGTATGCGCCACTTCCGCCACTAAGGACAGGTAGAAAAGTATGAAAATTTTGATTCTAGGTTCGGGCGGACGCGAGCACGCACTGGCTTGGAGCTGTGCTAAAGATAGCCGTGTTGAGACTGTCTATGTGGCTCCGGGTAATGCCGGTACTGCTATTGAGCCTAAGCTTGAGAACCTCGCCATCGATGTGATGGACAAGGAAGCGCTGGCTCAGTTCGCTGCGGATAACGCAATTGCACTGACAATCGTAGGCCCTGAAGCCCCTCTGGTCGACGGTGTGGTTGACCTGTTCGAGAGCCGCGGCCTCGCGATCTTTGGCCCGAGTGCCGGCGCTGCTCAGCTTGAGGGTTCCAAAGCCTTCACTAAGGACTTCCTGGACCGCCAGCAGATCCCAACAGCTGAGTATCAGAACTTCACTGAGATCGAGCCTGCACTGGCTTACCTGCGTGAGAAAGGTGCGCCGATCGTGGTCAAAGCTGACGGTCTGGCTGCAGGTAAGGGCGTTATCGTTGCGATGACGCTCGAGGAAGCCGAAGCCGCGGTTAGAGATATGCTTGCGGGCAACGCCTTTGGTGATGCGGGTAGCCGTGTCGTTATCGAGGAGTTTCTTGAAGGCGAGGAGGCCTCTTACATCGTCATGGTTGACGGTACTAACGTACTGCCAATGGCAACCAGCCAGGACCACAAGCGCATGGGCGACGGTGATACAGGCCTAAACACAGGTGGCATGGGTGCCTACTCACCTGCCCCAGTGGTAACACCTGAAATTGACGCGCGCATCATGGAAGAGGTTATCATGCCGACCGTTCGCGGTATGGCTTCTGAAGGCAACCCCTATACAGGCTTCCTCTACGCCGGTCTTATGATCACTGCTGATGGCACGCCGAAGGTTATCGAGTACAACTGCCGCTTCGGCGATCCAGAGACTCAGCCGATCATGATGCGTCTGCAGACTAGCCTGGTAGAACTCTGTGAAGCTGCGCTGGCACGTCAGCTAAACGGCACGACTGTGCAGTGGGATCCGCGTCCAGCTATCGGTGTAGTTATGGCTGCAGGTGGCTACCCTGGCGATTACAATAAGGGCGACGAGATCTCTCTGCCTGAGTCCACGCCAGCTGATGCCAAAGTGTTCCACGCAGGCACTGCGCTGAAAGATGGCAAGGTTGTCACTGCAGGTGGTCGAGTGCTTTGTGTAACTGCACTCGGTGCTAACGTCACTGAAGCACAGCAGAACGCCTACGCACTACTCAAAGAGGTAAGCTGGAAAGATGCTTACTTCCGAACCGATATCGGCTACAGAGCAATCGCTCGCGAAAATAGCTGATCTACCCCTCACCCGTTCGGACATAACTTCGAGCGGGTGAGCCTGTAGTAGGCTTGCACGCAAAGCGTATTACCCGACATCCGAAAGAGTCAGCTGCTCCCCCCCTCTGTGGGAGGGTTTTTCGACGCAGCCGAAAGACGCGACCGTTCTAGCCTCGGTGCTAAAACGGAATATCCTCATCCTCCAGATCATTAGAGATCTGCCCCTTCTTCGGTTCAGAACCTTTGCGATTCATTGTACCTAGCAGCTCCATCTCATTTGCGACTACCTCGGTGGTGTAGCGATCCTGGCCTTTCTGATCTTTCCATTTATGGGTGCGCAATGAGCCCTCGATGTAGACCTGACTCCCTTTAACGAGATACTGCTTTGCCAATTCGGCAAGGCGCGAGAAGAGTACGACTCTGTGCCACTCGGTGCGTTCTTGAGTCGCCTGTGTAGCGCGATCGCGCCAGCTTTCATGGGTTGCAAGGGAGAGCGTAGTGACGTGGTTACCCGACGAGGTGCTGCGCATCTCAGGTGTAGCACCCAGATGACCGATAAGAGTAACGCGATTGATGCCTCGAGACATAATAGATCCTCCATGATCGTAGGTTCACTCAATCCATTTGAGTGAGTCGGTGATCGATACCGACTGTTTGAGCATAGCAGAGGATTTGTAATTACGGACTTTGAAGTCAGTTTTCGGCACTTAGCAGTCCTGGAGTGAATTACCGCTTAAGGCAGACACCAGCCAATCACATCAAGGGCAACTTGTTCGCAAAATCGGGCATTAAACAGATCAACGAAAGATGCAGGTCGATCACGTGGATTTGAGCAGCTTATCCATCTACTGCTTTTTACGGGCTGACTTCTATATTGAATAAGTTATCATAAGACTATACCCAAATTTTAGAGAATGTAATGAACCTGCTGACCTCTTTAGTTAATCGAAACAGTTCTAGATTTCCATTCGGACATAAACGACTTTTAATGCCTTGCGCTATCGCTATTTTCTTAAGTGTCGCGCTCTCTATCCTGATACCGACTCAAGCAATTGCAGGGTCAGGCATAAAAATCACTGCGTTAGATGGTATAGATACGCTCAGCGATATTAGTAAAGAAATAGACACCAATCAGAGTGCTGAGATTGTTGCTCACGAGCTACACTATTTGCTGGAACAGCAAGGCTATATCCTAGCGTATCCATCAATTGTCGCGGAAAACGAAGTTCAGGTTAGATTCGGTAAAATCCTTAGGGTCAGCGTGAGTGGCTTTTCTGAGAAGACCGCTCGATTGATTGAAGACTACTTCCAACCCACGCTAATCGGCGTTCCGAACATCAAAAAAATAGATCGCGCGCTGGCGTTGACGAATGACATCGCGGGTGTCTCGGCGACGGTTGCGTTTGCGAAGTTGGCAAATATAGGTGAATACGAAGCTGTTATTTCTGGTGTTGAGTCTACACAAAGCGGCGTCATCGCGATTGATACCGTGTCTCAGAAGTTCTTTGATGATAAACGAGTTCAACTTCAACAAAATTTTAGTTCCGTCTTTCAGGGTGGAGATCTAATACGTCTTCAGGGTAGCTTTGTAGATCCGAAAGGCGCGCCAGATAGTCAAAGCGTTTATGCCTCTTACTTGTTTCCAATAGGTAATCACGGTGCCTATGCGGAACTAAGTGCCGGGGACGTCCAAACTGCCCTTACAGTAGAAGGCCGAACTACACCTATACAGTTTAACGGCGGCAGTTTTATTTTGCCGGGGTCATCTACAAATGAAAACTTTGAGGGTCAATCGGCGAGCGTGACGCTTGGTTATCCCCTCGAGCGTCTTCATGGTCGCGCCACCTACCTTATTGGCAGTGTTGATTGGAGTGATGACGAGACGCAAAGATTAGGTGATACAGAGACAACCTCTATCGATCTATCCCTTTTTTCTAGGCATGAAAAAACCGATGGTCAAAGTGTAGCTTACGGCCTCACAATCGGTGCTGGTGATACCGATTCCTATCTAAACGGCGCATCTGGAACTTTTCAGTATCTACATGGTAGTTTTGGCCTAATTCAACCCATGAATGCACTCGCCAAAAACACCGAGCTGCGGTTTGAACTGTTTGGTCAAATTAGCTCCGATAAAACTGCGGGATCCAAATTAATCGGTCTTGGCTCAGAGCAATCATTACGAGGGTACAGCAATGCCACTTACACGGGTCAAACTGGAGCTTGGGGTTCAATAGAGATCGCTGGTACAGTACCGGTCGATAGTCACTGGTCGAGCCAGATTACACCCTTAGCATTCATTGATTTCGGTGCAGTTCGCAACAGCAGAGAGAATGTGACCAGAAGCCGTCCAAAAAGTGACTTTTTGGCGAGCGTTGGCACCGGGTTACGAATGAATTTTGGATCAAGCGGTCGGTTAGAAGGTTTTGTCGGTGTACCGCTTCTTGAAGATGGGTCAGGCCGAGTCCCTGATCCACGTACTTATCTGCGTTTGTCTTGGGGGTGGTAGCATGAAAGTTATTTATAGAACGACTCAAGCAATCATAAGTATCGCATGGGCGCTTAGTATCTCCTCAATGGCTACTGCGGCGCCCCACTGTCCGCCTCAATATCAAGAGATCTGCAAACAATTGATTAAAACCCTTGAAGATAACAACGATGGCAAACACTTTTATAAATGGGATGGAACGCACTTAGTCATCAGCGGTAATTTTGCCCTTTATGATAGCATTAACCATTCATCGACCGACCATCGTACTGGGAATGTTAACACCACTGTCGAAGAATTCGCGTTGAGTAAAGACTATTTTCCGCACCTTCTCAGTCAAATTGCGGCGGCATCTCAGGGCGGGGAAAGGGTGTATTTGCATTTATTCTATGGCTGGGGCTTAGATAAGTACACAGTAGCTGGTGTATCAAATACGCCCGTGTCGACGCCGGTTCTAGCACCACCCAATATACCGCCGACACCAGTAAACGCACCTAATCTTGCGCCACCGAAAGTGCCGCCTAAGATTCCTCAAGCAGTGCCAAAACCAATGATGGTTCCGGTTCTAGCACCACCCAATACACCGCCGACACCAGTAAACGCACCTAATCTTGCGCCACCGAAAGTGCCGCCTAAGATTCCTCAGGCGGTACCGTTGAAGAGCAATCAGCCGGTACGGATAAGCGTCACACACAACGTTAAAAATCGAAACGGCATACCTGTAGATAAACAAACCGTTAATGGCCATTTCTTAACCTATACCGCCGGTAATCATCTCGACCAAGAATCGCGCGCCTATCTTTTAGATGATAACAGCGATGTATGGAGCTGCATGGTTTCGGGGCTAAGTCAACGAACTTTAACGGGCGGTGATGGAAGCGCTAAACCGGTGGGTCACGCTGAAACTCTAGAGTTCAGATCGACACACATCGCCCATATTCCTGCTAACCATCCAATGCATCCCGGCTGTTTGATCTCTGTGCAGCAATAGGTGAAGGAATAGCACAAATTACAGCAATTATCGCATCAAAACTAATGCGACGTTTCGGGTTGTTAGTAGCGCTAATGACGACAACTCTGTCGGTTCACGCGGAGATGTATACGACTGCAGCCCTCGACATAATCGATAAACCCGGCAACCGCGCCGAGTGCGAGGGCTTCGAAAACGGCTAGTTTGAAATTTCAGATACAGCCATTGTGAAACTCGACATCACTGGTGATGGAAGCCCTGATGAAATGGCATATTCAACCGCGTTTAGTTGTTCTACCGTGCTCACGCTTTGGGGCGGAACGGGTGGTAATTATCTGTGGACGGTAATAAACGACGGCGTTTATGAATTTCTTGCGCACCAGTGGAAAGTCGTAAACTGTAACAATCTAAACGTTTGTTGCTTGCAGTGCATCCGTGCCCATGTGGTGAGCCAATCGCGTCTTGCGTTCAGGCGTTAGTATAGAATGAGGGTTTCCGTTCAGTAGAGCGCGAGTGATTGATTGCTAGACACTGGCACCTTCCGATTCTGTTAAATTTCGGGGAACCCGCAAGTAATTAGTCTGCTTAGGATCGCTACCGTTCTAATCACCCCCTTTCGCCGGTGTCATTTGATATTTATCAACCTTCAACTTGATTCCTCTCAACCTCAGTGTTTTTAGACAACAAAATAGAGCTAACTAAAATTACCGACTGTTTGTATATTTGATCCTATTAATACTTCACCTCGGGCGAGGCGCCAGTACCGAATTCTGATGCGTTTATTGGGGTTTCGATGTTTGGTGCGGATATGGTAAGGGTACTTACTGCTTTGGTAGAGCCCTTTTTATGTGGCTCTCAGCAGGTCTGACTGATCGCCTCCTCGAGGCTAGGCTAGAAGCCTAGCGCCTCCACTAAGCACTTTGTTCTCGGCTGGTCTACTATTAAGCTCAGAGCTATACCACCGAGACTGAGATACTGGGATGGACCCTAAGCCTTTCTTATTCGCCCTACTGGCGCTTCCACTACTTGGTTGCCAACAAACCAAACCGCAGACTACCGCTTCGGGCTGTAATCCTGCGCTTGCCTCCTGTTCTGAGCTCTCTGCTCCAGAGGGCGGGTTCTATATGCAACCGATCGGCCTTCACCGAGAGGACTTAGAGTACCGTATCGCTGAGTTACGCCGCTGGCTCCAATGGCAGCGAGAACTTCAACTTGGGCTAATTGATGAGCCCTTTGGAACGAATCTTGAGATCCTCGGCGTCTCTCTGCGCGAAGATATCGAATTAAATCTCCGACTCAGTCCTGAAGATCGCGAACTGCTGTTACAATCCTGGGACCGACCGCTTTTAGCTCAGGAGTAATCCCTCATGGACTGCCTTTTCTGCAAAATTGTTGCAGGTGAAATCCCTGCCAACCGCATTTATGAAGATGACGACGTGATTGCCTTTAACGATATCAATCCGCAGGCACCCACCCATGCGTTGATCATCCCGCGCAAACATATCGCTACGCTAAATTCCGCCGATGGGAGTGACAAATCTGTGCTTGGGGCAATGAGTCTAGCAGCGGCAAAGATCGCCAAAGAGCAGGGCTTTGATCAGACGGGTTACCGTACGGTGATGAACTGTAATGAGCACGGCGGACAGACGGTCTACCACATTCATCTACACCTGCTTGGCGGTAAACCGATGGGTTGGCCACCTTACCAAGATCAGCTAAAGACGGCTTAAGCCAAGGCTAGATACAGCCAACACGACAGCGCTTAACTGCGTTGTCGAACAATCTCAAACAGCGCCACACCGGTCGCAACAGAGACGTTCAGGCTGCTCACTTCACCGGCCATTGGAATGTTGACCAACAGGTCACAGTGGTCACGGGTGAGACGACGCATCCCCTTACCCTCAGCACCCATAACCAGCGCCATAGGACCGGTCAGATCGGCTTGATAGATCGACTGATCAGCCTCTCCCGCTGTACCCACGATCCAAATGCCAGCTTGCTGCAGGTTTTGCAGCGTACGCGCTAAGTTAGTCACCTGAAAGTAAGGAACCGCCTCTGCCGCACCACAAGCGACCTTGGACGCAGTTGCGTTTAGCGGTGCAGACTTATCTCTAGGCGCTATCACCGCGGCGACACCGGCAGCATCGGCGGTGCGCAAGCACGCACCGAGATTGTGGGGGTCGGTCACCCCGTCCAGCACCAATAAGAGTACCGGTGAGTTCAATCCCTCTAGCAGAGCATCAAGCTCTTTATCACCCAACTGCGGTGCCGGCTTTACTTCAGCGGCGACGCCTTGATGCACACCGTCGATACGCTCATCCAAGCGCTGCTTGTTGATAGGTTCGATGCTCACACCCTGTTGCTTTGCCAACTCGATGATCTGCTGCATGCGGCCATCCTCACGACCCTTCACAAGAAAGAGCTTACGCACGCGACTCGGATCACGCGTTAGCAGAGTGGTAACTGCGTGGATACCGAAAACCAGATCATTCTTCATTAGCGCCTCAGGAGAGTTAGGGGGAGATACAAAAAAGGGCCGCTCAAAGCGGCCCTTCATTTTAATGAATCCGGTGCTTAGCTGTCGAGGCCAGCAAACACGGCATCACGGATAGCATCCACGGAGCCCACGCCCGGAACGTATACGTAGCTTGGTGCAGATGCAGGTTGTGCTTCAGACCAACCGCGGTAGTAGCTGATCAACGGCTTAGTCTGGTCATGGTACACATTCAAACGCTCACGCACGGTATCTTCTGCATCGTCAGCACGCTGGACCAGCTCTTCACCAGTCACATCGTCCTTGCCCTCTTCTTCAGGAGGATTGAATACAACGTGGTAGGTACGACCAGAGGCTGGGTGTACGCGGCGACCTGACATACGCTTGATGATCTCTTCATCAGCGACGTCGATCTCAACCACCGCATCCAACTCTACACCGGCATCCTTGAGTGCGTCTGCTTGAGGAATGGTGCGCGGGAAACCGTCAAACAGGAAGCCTTTGGCACAATCGGCTTCAGCAATGCGCTCTTTAACCAGACCGATAATGATGTCATCAGACACCAGCTGACCTGCGTCCATAACTTTCTTAGCTTCAATACCTAGAGGTGTCCCTGCTTTAACAGCTGCACGAAGCATATCACCAGTAGAGATCTGCGGAATTCCGTATTTCTCCGTGATGTACTGAGCCTGAGTACCTTTACCGGCACCCGGAGCGCCCAGAAGAATAATGCGCATTAACTGTTCTCCTTAAACAAAATTTACCGCCCAATGGACGGCAGTAAAATATGAATTGGTCTGACCTTATAAGATCGGGCGAAAAATGACAATCAGACCGAAGTCTATTTCCCGATCATTTGTATCAGCCAGTGTTTCGCATCCCGGCAGAGATACCCGCGATGCACACCATAAGAGCCTGCTCTAGCTGCTCTTCGGGATGATTTCGGTCACGATAAAGCAGCTCCGCCTGCAAATAGTGCAGAGGATCCAGGTAGGGGTTACGCACCTCGATCGACTCTCTAATCAGCGGGCTATCGCTCAGCAGTTGCGTCTGCTGTTTCAGGTCGAGTACGAGTTGTCGCATGTCGACCAAGCGCTCTCTAAGGCTTGAGCCGAGTACACCCAGTTCAGGCGACACAAGGCGTTTCTCATAGTAGGCCGAGATCTGCGCATCGGTCTTGGCCATTAACATCTCCAACAGATCGATGTAGGAGCGAAAGAACGGCCAGCTCTTGTACATCTCGTTGAGCAACGGCTGCTTACCTTCGCTGATCGCATCAGCCAAAGCGCGATCAGATCCCAGCCAGGCAGGTAGCATCAAACGAATCTGAGTCCAGGCAAATATCCAGGGAATCGCACGCAGACTCTCGACCCCTCCATCCACTTTACGTTTCGCTGGACGCGACCCTAATGGCAACTTGCCGAGCTCCTGCTCGGGTGTAGCCGCACGGAAATAGGGAACGAACAGAGGATCTTCGCGCACAACCGCGCGATAAGATTTCAGTCCGGCTGCTGCCATCTGATCCATACACTCAGCCCACTGCGGCTCAGGCTTACCGGAAGGTTCTAGGGTCGCCTGCAGCACAGCATGGGTATAGAGCGCCAAGTTACGCATGGCTAACTCCGGCACGCCGAACTTAAAGCGAATCATCTCACCCTGCTCTGTGACTCGCATACTGCCCGCTACCGAACCTGGTGGTTGAGACAAGATAGCGGTATGGCTTGGACCGCCACCACGACCCACCGTACCTCCACGGCCATGAAACAGCGTTAGATGCACACCCTCAGCCTCACACAAGGCTGTCAGGTCTGCCTGAGCACGGTACTGCCCCCAGGCTGCAGCCAACTGGCCGGCATCCTTAGCAGAATCGGAGTATCCAATCATCACCTCTTGGTGACCCTTGATGTACTCGCGATACCAGGGAATTGAGAGCAGCCTTGCAATACAGGGCTTGGCATTATCCAGATCCGCAAGCGTCTCAAAAAGCGGCGCTATAGCGATGTTGTAGTCCATCCCCTGCTCTTTTAAACAGAGAATCACACTAAGCACATCTGAGGGCTGTCCCGCCATCGATATAACGTAGGAGCCCAATGCCTCTGGCGAGGTCTGTGCAACGACGGCAAAGGTATCAAGCGCCTCCTGCGTCACACTACTGGGTTGCCAATCTCGCGGAATCAGTGGGCGTTTGGATGCGAGTTCATCCAGCAGAAAGCGCTGTTTCTGCGCCTCTGTCCACTCCAGATAATTACCCATACCGTAGTGGTCGCAGATCTCAGCAACAACCCCCGCATGGACTTCAGAATTTTGGCGGATATCTAGGCGCACCAGCGTCGCGCCAAAGCACGCGACACGACGCAATAGGTCCTCCAGTCGCCCTCCAGCGATGAGCTCTAATCCCGAGGCACACAGGGAGCGGTGGCATAACTCAAGCGGCTCGAGTATTTCACTAGCTGTGCGGATCCAGCTCGCCGGATCACAGGGCTTACCCTCAAGGCAGGCTTGAATACCATCGCGCGTCAGCGCCAAGCGCGCGCGCAGATCCCCCAGCAGTGCGCGGTAGGGCTCGGCAACATCAGAACCAACAACCGCGAGCAGCTCTGCGCTTGCGCGACTCATCGACAGTTCCGAACGCAGTTGATCAACATCCTGATAGTAGAGATCTGCCGCCTGCCAGCGAGCCAGCAGTAGCACTTCATGCGTCACCTTAGCGGTAACATTCGGGTTGCCATCCCGGTCGCCACCCATCCACGAGGAGAAACGCACTGGTGAGGCACCCAAGGGCAGTCCGGTACCCAAAGAGTGGCGCATCTGCGCATCCAACTGTTTGAGGTATTTAGGGATCGCATGCCAGAGGGAATTCTCGATGACGGTGAAGCCCCACTTGGCCTCATCAACTGGCGTTGGGCGCTGTTTGCGAATCTCATTGGTGTGCCAAATCTGACTGATCAGCTCATCCAGACGCGAATCGATCTCCAGTTCATGATCTATCGCTTTGAGGCAGTCCATCACGCCATCGAACTTATTAATCAAAGTGCGACGGTTGACCTCAGTTGGATGTGCTGTCAGCACCAGGTCGATCTTCATCTGACTCAAGGCCGCTGCTATCTGTGCATTAGTGTGACCAGCATCGCGGAGCATCGAGAATACACGGAAGGTCTCATTCTCATCTGCTTGAACCTTCTGCTTTTGGCGGCGAATACGGTGGTGCTCTTCAGCAATATTAGCGAGGTTGAGAAACTGGGTAAAAGCCCGCGCGACGGGCAGTAGATCTTCATCATCCAGTGCGCTAAGTTCAGCTTGCAGCGCATCGCTCGTACCACTGGCACGCCCCTCTTTGGCGTATTGGCGAATACGCTCAATAGCTGTGACCATTTCAGGGCCAAGGTCAGCAGAAATCGTGCGCCCCAAGCTATCGCCGAGGCGACGGACGTCATCACGCAGATCTTCGTGTAGGCTACTCATCGAGGACTCCACTTAAGTTGAGGGTCAGAACAGAGGTTTAGGACTCGAGCGTTTTAGCTTCGTCCCACCAGTGATCGAGTTCGTCGAGAGAGAACTGGGTCCAATCTCGCGGCGACGCGTTTACCTTCTCTTCAATATAGCGGAAACGGCGCTCAAATTTGGCATTGGTGGCGCGCACAGCTTGCTCTGAGTTGACGCCTAACTTACGTGCCAGATTGACCTGAGCAAAGAGTAGATCACCCATCTCGTCAGCGACTGCCGCCTCATCGCCAGCAGCCATCGCTTCTCGTAGCTCAGCAATCTCCTCTTCGATCTTATCGAGAACGTCACTCGCTTCCTGCCAATCAAAGCCAACGCCGGCAGCGCGCTTCTGTAGTTTGGCAGCGCGGCTTAGCGCGGGTAGTGACAGCGGTATCTCATCCAGAACGCCTGCACGAGACTTCTGCTCACGCTCCTGTGCTTTGATCGCCTCCCACTGCTGATTGACGGCATCCCTCTCGACCTCAGCCGAGGCGCGATCTCCGCGCAGTTGGCCATCGATAAAAACGTGTGGATGCCGGCGTACCAACTTGGTGACCAGTTGGTCAATAACCACTTCAAGGTCAAACAGCGACTCCTCTTTGGCGAGCTGCGAATAGAAGATCACCTGAAATAGAAGATCTCCGAGCTCATCCTGAAGGTGCACCCAATCACCACGCTCAATGGTATCTGCCACTTCATAGGCCTCCTCCAAGGTGTGAGGCACAATGCTGGCAAACGTCTGCTGGAGGTCCCAAGGGCAGCCACCATGGGGATCGCGCAGACGCGACATCAAATAGGTCAAATCTTCAAGGGAGTATCGAGGCATCAGTGCACACTGGTCCGTTTACGGTGGACGTCGTTGACGTTAGGTATCTGGTTAATCTTGTCCATCACCTTACCGAGCTTATCCAGTCTGCCAATCTCAAGTGTCAGCTCCAGATGGGCTTGGTTGCTCTGCTTGTCGGTCAACGTATTCGCGCCTAGAACGTTGACTCTCTCGTTGGCTAGAATCACCATGACATCCCGCAGCAGACCCGAGCGGTCGAATGCCTCAATGACGATGTCGACTGGATAGGTTATTTCGGCACCATCATCCCAATCGACACTCAGAATACGGTTTGCTTCTCGCTCGCGCAGGCGCTCAAGCTCTGCACACTCAGCATGATGGATCGAAACACCCCGCCCCTGAGTAATAAACCCAGCGATCGGGTCACCCGGCACCGGTTTACAGCAACTAGCGAACTGGGTCATTAGGTTTCCAACCCCGAGGATGCTGACGCCCGAACGGGTCGATTTAGGCTTAGGACGACGCTGAGTTGGAATATCCAGATCCAACTGCGAATCGCGCTCGGCTTCCTCCTCTCGGCGCTGTGCCGCATTGATAACTTGTGACAGCCGCAGATCACCCGCGCCAACCGCGGCACAGAGATCCTCTTCGCTCGAGAACTTGAGGTAAGTCGCGATCTGTTCCAGATCCATATGCGTGGCGTTCAGCGCCAAGCGCTTGAACTCCCGCACGATCATATCCTTGCCCGCTTCAACATTTTGATCACGTGCCTGCGTCTTAAACCAGTGAGCGACCTTAGCTCGCGCACGCGAGGTATAGACAAAGCCCAGGTTAGCATTAAGCCAGTCGCGACTTGGACGCTCTTCACTCGAGGTCATCACTTCAACCTGATCGCCCGTCTGTAGTTTGCGGTTCAGTGGCACGATACGCCCTGAGATTCTTGCACCACGGCAGCGATGCCCTATCTCGGTATGTACTCGATAGGCAAAGTCGACCGGTGTGGCGCCAGCAGGCAGATCGATAACGTGGCCATCTGGAGTGAATACGTAGACACGATCTTGCGCCACATCGGTACGCAGCATATCGCCCAGAGACTCCGTTTCGCCAAGGTCGTCATGCCACTCGAGTACCTGACGCAACCACGAGATCTTCTCTTCGTAGCCGTCCTGTCGACCCGCCACATCCGTTCCCTTGTAGAGGTGATGTGCGCAGACGCCGAGTTCAGCCTCTTCGTGCATCTGGAAGGTTCGAATCTGAATTTCGAGCGCCTTACTCTCTGGCCCAAATACCGCCGTATGGAGCGAGCGATACCCGTTCGGCTTAGGCGAGGCGATGTAGTCGTCAAATTCGTGTGGAATATTGCGCCATAATCCATGCACGATACCCAGCACGGTGTAACAGTCACGGACTTCAGGCACCAGAATACGAACGGCACGCACATCGTAAACCTGGCTGAAGTCGATATTCTTGCGCTGCATTTTGCGCCAAATCGAGTAGATATGTTTCGCGCGACCTGCCACCTCACCATCAATCTCGGCATCAAGAAGTCTTGCGCGTAGCAGCGTCACCACATCATCAATAAATTGCTGACGGTCAAGTCGCTTCTCTGACAACAGTTCAGCAATATGTTTGTAGTCATTTGGCTTGAGGTAGCGAAAGCTGAGGTCTTCCAGCTCCCACTTAATATGCCCTATACCCAAGCGATGGGCCAAGGGGGCGTAGATATCGAAAACCTCGCGCGCTACCAGATAGCGCTTGCGACGGTCAGCGTTTTTAACTGCACGGATTGCGCAGGTGCGCTCAGCGAGTTTAATCAATGCAACACGCACGTCGTCGATCATCGCGACCAACATTTTGCGCACGTTATCCGTCTGGGTAGTGTTACCTAGAACGGGGTTTTCGTCACGTGGATTCTTACGGCTGGCGATAGCTGCCATCTGCAGCACACCTTCAATAAGGTGGGCAACCTTGTTACCAAAGCGGCTCTTGACTCGTTCCAACGAGAGTTTGCGCTCGCGTACGGCACGATAGAGTACTGCAGCGATCAGCGCATCTTCCTCTTGCTGTAGATCAGCAAGAATCTGCACCATCTCCATCCCTACCTGCAGCACACTCTGCTCAGACGCCCAATCATCCTGCTCGTCATCTACATCATAGACAGCGGCTTGTACGATCTGACATGCGTTGAGGAAACGTGCCGGATCTTTGATCTCTATTTGTGTCTGGAGACGCTCCAGCCAGAGCTCTAGATCGACAGATCCATCCTGCCTGACTGGCTGTTCCTCTCGGACCTTAACCATAAACTGTGTAACCTCATGCCCCGTGGGCACTCCCCCTAAAAACCGGGGTAATACAAACAATGCCCATCAGTTTAGAAGTGAACGCGTTTGGCGGCAAATGTGACAGGCACTATTTATCAGTTAAAAGCTGATCTTTAGACAGCTCAACTGTCAAAAACGCCCGTCGACAGGTAGCGGTCGCCGCGGTCACAGATGATACATACGATCACTGCATTTTCGACCTCCTCGGCAACCCGCAGCGCACCAACGACTGATCCACCCGATGAAACACCGCAAAAAATCCCCTCTTCGCGGGCTAAGCGACGCATCATCACTTCGGCGTCGGACTGCTCTACGTCTAACACTAGATCTACGCGTGGGCGCTCAAAAATGCTCGGTAGATAGGCCTCAGGCCAACGACGAATACCCGGAATCGCCGAGCCATCACATGGCTGTAGACCAACAATCTGGATCTCTGGGTTCACCTCTTTAAGGTAACGCGAGGTGCCCATGATGGTGCCGGTGGTGCCCATTGAGCTGACGAAGTGTGTCACTGTACCCTGCGTCTGACGCCAGATTTCTGGACCTGTGCCCTTGTAGTGTGCAACCGGGTTGTCGGGATTAGCGAACTGATCAAGTACCTTACCTTCGCCACGAGCCTGCATCGCCTGTGCCAGATCACGCGCACCCTCCATGCCCTCTTCCTTAGTCACCTCTATCAGCTCAGCACCATAGGCCGTCATAGCAGCCTTACGCTCGGCACTCATATTGTTCGGCATGATGAGCTTAAGCTTGTATCCCATAATCGCAGAGGCCATGGCTAGCGCGATTCCGGTGTTGCCTGAGGTAGCCTCGATCAACACATCACCCGGCTTAATCTCACCACGTTCCTGTGCAAGCTGAATCATGCTAAGCGCGGGGCGGTCCTTAACCGACCCCGCTGGGTTATTACCTTCGAGCTTCAACAGCACAGTGTTGCCGTTCGGGGCTTGAATGCGTTGCAAGCGAACCAGGGGTGTTTCGCCGACACAGTCAGCAATAGTTGGGTAGTTCGGAGTCATAGAAGATCGCTAAAGTAATAAGAATTTACATTGAAAGAATTTTTATATCATAACACTGACAGGGCTCTGAATCTCTAGCGCCCCTCTGCGATGACCTGCGCAACGACATAGTCCGTTTCATCGCTGTAGCTCAGGTGCCAATGGCTTATCCCAAGCTCTGCGGCACGCTCTGCTGCAGCCGCAGAGACACTGAGCAGCGGCCGACCCAGTTCGTTATGACTCACCTCCAGATGCTGCCAGCTGACGCCGTTGCCAATACCAGTACCGAGTGCTTTCACCCCCGCCTCTTTGGCTGCAAAACGCTTTGCTAAAAAGCGCTCTGGTTGAGAAGAAGCGTTAAACTGCTCCAACTCAACCAGCGTCAAAATGCGTTTTGCCAAACCGGGGGTTCGCTCTAACGCAGTCGCTATCCGAGCGATAGTAACGATATCGGTACCTACACCTAGAATCATGCGCGAATTCGCAGCCGCTCAGCTTCAACCCGGCCACTTGCACGATGCATCAGCTTAGACATTTCACGAATGGCCTGATCCAGGCCAACAAAGATAGCGCGCGCAATGATACCGTGGCCGATGTTCAGCTCATGCAGCTGTGGAATCTCAGCGATAGGTTCAACGTTGTGGTAGTGCAGGCCATGGCCGGCGTTGACGATTAAACCTCTCTCAAAAGCGTACTCAGAGGCCGCGCGTATACGCTCTAACTCGGCCTGCTGCTCGGCGCCCTCGGTGTCAGCGTAGGCGCCTGTATGCAGTTCGATCACCGGTGCGCCACAGACTATCGCGGCATCGATCTGTATCGGATCGGGGTCGATAAACAGAGAGACCTCAACACCAGCCTCAGCCAGACGCTCACAAGCCGCTCTAACTTTGGCTAGGTTGCCCGCTACATCCAGGCCACCCTCGGTTGTTAGCTCTTCGCGCTTTTCCGGTACCAAACACGCGTGTGCCGGTTTGATCTGCTCAGCGAAACTGATCATCTCGTCAGTGACCGCCATCTCAAAATTCATGCGAGTCTGAAGAGTATCAGCCAGCACTCGGATATCACGATCCTGAATGTGGCGACGATCCTCACGCAGATGAACAGTAATTCCATCAGCACCCGCATGCTCCGCTAGGCCGGCTGCAAGAACAGGATCGGGGTAACGCGTACCGCGCGCCTGACGGAGAGTAGCGACATGATCGATGTTTACGCCAAGTAGCAGACGATTAGGATGGTTCACTCGGTGCTCCTGTAAATTGAGTGCGATTCGTTTTGTCGCGGCGCTCAAACAGTGCTCGCGAACGCAGGGGTTTATCCCCCAAGAGTTGGTTTAGCTTTGTACGCATCAGATGTTTGGCCGCCTTGCGCACGTTCGCGTCAGTATAACGGTCCGCTTCAATTTCTCGAAGCCAGCTCAAAGCGTAGCAACCTGGGCTCGGATCACTAACTACCACCCAGCCCTGCTGCTCTGTGTATCGGTAATAGGGCTCTTTGAGCTGATTCAGATCATCCCAGAGGCCAAGCTCTTTCAGCAGCTGATGCTCAAAGGTGCGCAGTGCCCCCTCCACATCCTCACCACTGATGAGCTCATTAAGCAGATAGCGGTAGAAAAGAAAAAGCCGCGGCATAGGTTCGAGTGGCTGTAACAAACGCTGCACTAGCTCATTGGCATAGAGGCCACAGAGTAGTGATCGCCCTTGCAGTGCGGGCAGATGTTCGGTTGTCTCCGCTCCCAGTAAGGTCTTCAACTCATCTCGACCTTTGAATCGAATCGAAAGCTGATTAAAGGGTTGGAGTGCCTGCCGTAGCGATGAACCCGGACGCCGTCCGCCTCGGGCAACAACAGAGACCTTTCCCACTTCAGCCACAAAGAGATCGACCAGCAGGCTGGTCTCGCGGTAGGGTCGCGAGTGCAACACAAACGCGGCGTGCTGCTGGTCATGCTGATGCATAGCTAGTCGTGTTTGTAACCTAGGCTGGCAAGAGCGCGTTCGTTATCTGCCCACCCCCGTTTTACTTTTACCCAGAGGTTAAGCATCACTTTTGCGTCAAACATGCGCTCCATATCGAGGCGCGAATCGCGACCGATCTGCTTGATACGATCACCTTTATCGCCAATAACTATCCGCTTCTGGCCGTCACGCTCCACCAGAATCAGCGCGCTGATCGTCAGTAGACCGCGCTCATCCTGAGAGAACTCCTCAATCTCGACGGTTGTACCGTAAGGCACCTCGTCACCAAGATTACGCATCAGCTTCTCACGCACCAACTCAGCAGCCACAAAGCGTGAGCTGCGATCAGTAATCTGATCGTCAGGGTAGAAGTGAATCCCCTCAGGCATATGTTCAGCAACCACAGCTTCGAGCTTATCAACGTTGTGCCCCTTCTCAGCAGAGATTGGAACGATCTCATCAAAACTGCGCTTGGCGTTAAGCTGCTCAATCCACGGTAAGAGTGATTCTTTATCCTTCAGCAGATCGACCTTGTTTACAGCGAGGACAACAGGACAGCGAGCGTGCTCGAGCTTCTCGAGTACGATCTCATCCTCATCAGTCCAAGCCGTTCTGTCGACCAGGAATACCACGAGGTCGACATGACGCAGCGCTTCGCTGGCTGCTTTATTCATGTAGCGATTAAGCGCATTGCCTTTAGAGTCGTTATGGAGCCCCGGCGTGTCGACATAGATAACCTGCAGCTCATCTTCAGTTTTAATCCCGAGAATCTGATGGCGCGTGGTCTGAGGTTTACGGGAGGTAATACTAAGCTTCTGACCCAGAATACGGTTCAGTAGCGTGCTCTTACCAACGTTAGGACGCCCAACAAGCGCCACATAGCCGCAACGGCTGATATTAGCTTCCACTACTTCGTACCTCCCTGTTTAGTCAGGCCAAGCGCAACCAGTGCGGCTCGGGCTGACTCCTGCTCCGCCTGACGACGGCTACTACCCATACCCTGTGTAGGCTCGCTCAATAGCGCAACCTGACAACTAATATAGAAAGTCTGATCATGCGCCTCACCCTCAACACGTTCAAGTTCATAGGCAGGCAGAGGCTGTCGACGAGACTGTAGATGCTCCTGCAGACGCGTTTTCGAGTCCTTTAGCGTCTCTTCCATGTCGAGCGCATCAAGGCGGCTTGCATAGAGTTGCAGCACAAAGTCTTTGGACGCAACCGGACCCGCGTCCAGATGGATTGAACCGATAATCGCTTCAACAGCATCCGCAAGAATCGAATCGCGGCGAAAACCACCCGACTTCAACTCGCCTGAGCCCAGACGCAGAAAGTCACCCAAACCTAGTTCACGAGCAATCTCTGCAAGTGTCTCGCCCTTGACCAGGCGCGCGCGTAGGCGACTCATCTCGCCCTCTCGAGCTTTCGGAAACTTATTGAATAGCGCTTCAGCGATAACAAAGTTTAGAATTGAATCACCGAGAAATTCGAGGCGTTCGTTATTGCGTTTACCACAACTACGGTGCGTCAAGGCGAGCTCAAGTAGGGACTCATCAGCGTAATTGTGGCCAAGTGTGCGGACTAAATCAGTTACAGGTCGAATCAAGGTTTGGTTGCTACGTATTCTTCTTTAAATTTCACCACGGCATCGACGTTATAGAACATCGGCACGCGAATTTCATAATCGAGCGTGAAGAACACTTCACTCTCTTTCTGTTTGATGACAAGTGAGGGTGTCTCACCATCTGGCGCGTATTTAGGTAGACGCACCTGATTAATCGTAAAGCGGCGCTGGATGTTGCGCTTAATCGTGCTGAGATCTTTCTTCATCTCTTCACGATCTTCGGTAATTGATGTCAATATCGACTTAAAGGTCTCATGATCTGCATAAGGGGTAAACAACTTAAACCCCACCGCGAAAAAGATACCGCCGACCATAAGTACGATCAGTAAATTGAGGAATGAAATACCGCGCTGACGATCCATTGAGTGCATGTGTGCTCCTAGGACGGGCGCTACTGAATTCCTCGCATCGCTGTAAAGTCGGGGATGCTGGTCCAGTTCGCCCAGTGCATCCATACACTCACCGCTTTGCCGACAAGCAGTTCATCAGGAACTGCTCCCCAGTAACGACTGTCATTACTATTATCTCGGTTGTCGCCCATCACAAAATACTGGCCTTGCGGAACAATCCAACCACCCTGCATATTGCGAGCGTTGATGTCCTGATAGATCTCGTGTTCAACTTCGTCGAGCATCTCGTTTACAAGCAAACGCTCAGGCTGGGCAGGTGGCAACTGCGCTATCAACTCTTGAGCCTGCGGCTCGCCGTTAACGTAGATCACCTTGTCCTTGTACACGATCTCATCGCCCGGAAGACCGACGACACGTTTAATATAGTAAATACTTGGATTTTTTGGATATTTAAATACTACGACGTCTCCTCGCACCGGAGAGTTGTTCTCAACGAAAGTGATATTTCCAACGGGCGTGCGCAAACCGTAGTGGTATTTATTAACCAAAATAAAGTCACCCACTTTCAATGTTGGCAACATTGAGCCAGATGGGATCTGAAACGGTTCGTACAAGAACGATCGAAGTATCAACACGGCAGCCAATACAGGAAAGATCGAACTGCTGGTCTCAACGATAGAGTTCTGCCGAAGCAGCTTAGCCTTCGCTTCTTCGGTTGGAGCCGCCTCAGCCGCTTTAATACGTTTAGGCGTCAGCCAGATCTTATCGATCAACCAGATGACACCGGTAAGCAGGGTTACTACAACTAGAATCAGCGCAAAATCTAAATTCATGACGGTTTAATCATCCACCTTCAGTACTGCAAGGAAAGCATCCTGTGGAATCTCCACACGCCCCACTTGCTTCATTCGTTTTTTACCCTCTTTCTGCTTCGCCAGCAGTTTCTTCTTACGGCTGACGTCACCGCCGTAACACTTCGCCAGTACGTTTTTACGCAGAGCTTTCACAGTGGTACGAGCAATGATCTTACCACCGAGGGCTGCCTGAATCGCCACATCAAACATCTGACGCGGTATCAGGTCTTTCATCTTTTCACAGAGCTGGCGCCCTTTGTACATTGCATTATCGCGGTGCAAAATCACCGCCAGTGCATCAACCTTCTCGCCGTTGATCAGGATATCCATACGCACCAGTTTGGCCGCCTCAAAGCGGACAAAGTTGTACTCCAGCGATGCGTAACCGCGTGAGCAGGACTTGAGGCGGTCGAAGAAGTCGAGCACGACTTCGGCCATTGGCAGCTCGTATGTAAGCTGCACCTGGTTGCCGACAAAAGACATATTCTTCTGTGTACCGCGCTTTTCAACACAGAGACCGATTACCTGACCTAGGTACTCTTGCGGCACCAGTATGTTGGCCTGCACGATCGGCTCACGCATTTCACGGATACCGCCCGGATCGGGTAGTTTTGACGGGCTATCGATATAGATCACGTCGCCGTTGTTCATCTCGATCTCATAAACAACGGTCGGCGCTGTGGTAATCAGATCGAGGTCGTACTCACGCTCAAGTCGCTCTTGGATGATCTCCATATGCAGCATGCCAAGGAAGCCGCAACGGAAACCGAAACCCAGCGCATCGGACGTTTCCGGTTCAAAGAAAAGAGAGGCATCGTTCAGGGTCAACTTATCCAGCGCTTCACGGAAATCTTCGTAGTCATCAGAGCTGGTTGGGAACAGGCCCGCATAAACCTGAGGCTGAACTTTCTGGAAACCCGGCAAAGATGGGACATCAGGCGTCTTGGCGTGAGTCAGCGTATCCCCCACAGGCGCACCGTGGATGTCTTTGATACCTGCGACAACAAAGCCAACCTCGCCTGCACGCAGAACATCGGTGGTGGTCTGTTTCGGCGTAAAGATACCTACCATTTCTGCTTGGTAGTTAACACCGGTCGACTTCACCATGATCTTATCTTTACGCTTGAGGGTACCCTGCACGATACGCACAAGTGAGACGACGCCCAGATAGTTATCAAACCAAGAGTCGATAATCAGCGCTTGAAGCGGCGCATCATAATCGCCCTCGGGCGGCGGAATAACCTCAATCAAAGCTTCCAGTACATCCTCTACACCCATGCCGGTCTTGGCAGAACAGGGAATAGCACCCGATGCATCGATACCAATAACCTCTTCAACTTCCTGGCGCACCACTTCCGGCTGCGCTTGTGGCAGGTCCATCTTGTTGAGAACAGGGAGAACTTCAAGACCTTGCTCAATTGCGGTGTAGCAGTTAGCAACCGACTGAGCCTCTACACCCTGCGCGGCATCAACCACCAGCAACGCGCCTTCGCAAGCATAGAGCGAACGGGATACTTCGTATGAGAAATCAACGTGCCCTGGGGTATCGATAAAATTGAGCTGGTAGGTCTTGCCGTTCTTTGAGTTGTAGTTAAGGGTCACGCTCTGCGCTTTGATAGTGATGCCGCGCTCGCGCTCTATATCCATAGAGTCGAGTACCTGTGCAGCCATCTCACGGTCACTCAAACCACCACAGATCTGGATAATTCGATCTGCTAGGGTCGACTTACCATGGTCGATATGCGCGATAATGCTGAAGTTACGAATGTGATCGAGCGTGCTCACTATAATTCTTACCCAAAAATACTGTTAATACGGGCATTTGACCCAAAAATTAGCGCCGAATTTTACTTGAATTCGCGCCACATAGATAGGAAATGCGCCGAACTGTAAAACGAAGAAGGGGAGCTATGCTCCCCTTCTCGCAACCCATTGCTATTGGGTTACTCGATACGAAGTGCTAGATAAACCGGACTACCGCCGCGCACGATCCGCAACGGAACCGGACGATCTGCCGGTAGATCATCAACTAGATCGCGCAGTGCTGTCACTGAATCCACTGCTTTTCCACCGAGCGTAGTGATGATGTCGCCAACAGCCACACCAGCTTGCGCCGCCGGACCTGATGAGACCCCTTCAACCAAAACACCGGAGCTAACCTCTAGGCGCTCTTTATCCTCATCGGTAAGATCTCGAACGTTGAGCCCGAGGCTGGCTGATTTACGTGGTTCTTCTGGTGCTATACGGTTTTGGGCCAACTCCTCTTGCGAAGGTAGCAGACCAATTTCAACGTCGATCGTTAGCGTTTTACCGTCACGGAAGACGTCTACTGCTGCCGATTTTCCCGGCGCTACCCGTCCCACTTGCGCCGGCAGCTCAGATGAGAGGCCTATTTCACGACCATTAAAGCCTATGATCACATCACCCTCTTGCAAACCCGCCGCTTCTGCTGGACTGTCGGGCAAGACCTGAGCAACGAGCGCACCAGATGGTTTATCTAGACCGAAAGACTCGGCCAGATCACGTGTCACTTCTTGGATGATCACGCCTAGCCAGCCACGATCGACGTAGCCTTGATCACGCAGTTGGTTAGCAACCTCCATGGCTACATCCATTGGGATAGCGAAGGAGAGCCCCATAAAACCACCGGAACGTGTATAGATCTGAGAGTTGATTCCGACCACTTCGCCATCAAGGTTAAACAGTGGGCCACCCGAATTACCTGGGTTTATGGCAACGTCAGTCTGGATGAAGGGGACGTAAGAGTCGCCGGCCAACGAGCGCTCTTTTGCGCTTACGATACCCGCTGTGACTGTTGCATCGAAGCCAAACGGGCTGCCTATTGCCAGCACCCACTCACCGACCTCAAGTGCATCTGAACTTCCGATCTCAACGGTAGGGAGATCCGAGCCGTCAATCTTAAGCAGTGCTACATCGGAGCGTTTATCAGAGCCTATTACCTGAGCTTCGATCTCACGACGGTCATTCATACGAACCATCACCTTGTCAGCACCCTCCACCACGTGGTGATTGGTGAGCACGTAACCATCCTCTGAGATGATGAAGCCCGATCCAAGCGACTGAGGGTTCACACGCGGTGCACCGCCAGGCCCCTGAAAACCGCGAAAAAAGTCGCGAAAGATCTCTGGCATCTCTTCACCATTGGGCCCACGAAATTGCTCGTTCTGTGACTCTTGAGGTTTCGCCTCGTTGATTGTGCTGATGTTAACTACAGCAGGTGAGAGGGATTTCACCAAGCCAGTGAAATCTGGCAGATCCACCGCCCAAGTTTGCGTACTGACCGCCAGACCAACAATCAGCATCAGGGATCTGATCATCTTCATCGTCTACTCCTTGAGTAATTAAACTATTGAGTGCGAAGCAGTTGCGGCGTGAAATCGCCCAGAGCAACTCTGCGAACACTCACAACACGGGTCAATATGAACCCGACTGTGAGGCCAAGAATAGACCCCAGGATCTGAAAGGTTTCTGAAAAATCGAAAAGATTTAATATTAATACTGCCGCGATCAATCCCATCAATGGAGTGAGATAGACAAGCATAGAGGCCCGCAACAGCGCCCCCTCTTCCAGCCCAACAGTAACTACTTGTCCGGGCGAGAGGATGAGGTTCAGAGGGTTATCGACGAAGACTTCAACCTGCTTACTCGGCAGCCAGTCGACTAGTTTTTTCTGACCGCAGCCCGCCTGTGCACTACACGCAGCACAGGCGCTCTTACGGTTCACTTCAATCCAGATACCGGTTTCGGCAACTCGGGTGACCTGAGCGGACTCTTCAATCATTAACTAGAGAGGTTTCCCTGTTTAGTGGACAGTTTTCTGCCACTGCAGCGAGCTGATCACACGGTCAGCTTCGTCCAAGGAGACTTGGCCAACCAGCGATACAAAGTGCTGATCCACCACCCGACCTAGCGCTGTCAGACCCGCTTGGGAATAACTACCTGGAGCCGGCGACTTTTCAGTCAGAGGTTCAACAGCTAAGGTCAGAAGTTCACCCGACTTACTGTAAAGACGCGTCGTAGTTGCACCGTCCAACTGTACTCCGGAGGCAGTGTAACCCTCAGGCAACCAATCAGGCTGCCAACTGGGCGACAATGCGGCTAAAGTGGTTTGGTATTGTGAAATCGAGCGACGCATATCTTCAGATAAACGAATTACTTCGATCGCCTCTGCACCGTTTGTGTTGTCTGCTACGCCGGAAAGCGACGTCGGCACTAGCGCTGAAGTAGCACCTGCACGTTCAATGACACCCGCCTGTTGCATACCTGCGACATCTGTCTGCCCAGAAAACTGCTGAACTCCCAACAGTACTGCCAGCGTCACGGAAGCAGCTGCAGCCATGCTTGCAGCACCCTGCCACCAATGAGTCTGGGGTTTGGCTAGTTCGGGCTCAGCCGCTGTCTGTTCTTCGCTCTCAATCGCAGCCATCACGCCGGCGCTAATATCGACCGTAGATTCAAGACCCTGGCCCTTCATTAAGCTCTGTGCCAGATGGTAACGGCGCCAAGTTTTGGATAACTCACCCTCTACTGAAGTTGCTTTCAGTGTTCGACGCAGCTCAAGCTCATTGCTCTCACCATCCATCAGTGCTGAAAGGCTCTCTAACTTTGACAAGTTTTCCGGTTTGTCTGAGTAAGACATGTTCAATCCTCAGTTGCTTCGACCAACTTCCCAATCTAGGTGATCAGTCCGTAAGCAGGGGTTTTAACTCTTTATCTATCGCATCACGCGCTCTGAAGATGCGTGATCGAACTGTGCCGATGGGACAATCCATCACCTCGGCAATCTCTTCGTAGCTCATCCCTTCCAGCTCTCGCAGCGTCAAAGCAACTCGCAGCTCTTCGGGTAGAGCTTCCAGTGTCGAGGCCATGACACTGAAGAGCTCATCCCGGTAAAGATTGTTCTCAGGAGTTTCTATCTCTCTAAGTTCAGATTCAGACTCTGCCTGGAGAACATCGTCTATATCCACATCAGTGCCGGGCGGGCGTCTACTGCGGGTTACCAGATAATTCTTCGCTGTATTCGTAGCAATCCGGTAAAGCCAGGTGTAGAACGCGCTCTCACCTCTAAAGCTATCGAGCGCCTTGTACGCTTTAATAAAGGTCTCTTGGGCAATATCAAGCGCTTCGGCATGATCCTGCACATAACGACCAATCAAGCCAATAACCTTATGCTGGTAGCGCTTCACAAGCAGATCAAAGGCACCCTTATCTCCCGCTTGTACACGCTCAACTAAGATTTGATCCGCTGCTTTCTGGCTGTTGTTCGACACAGACTTCCTTTTTCCCGAGATGTTCGCACCGGGTTTTCTGAAAGTATGTGGCGTAGACAGCTAAGAATTCAAGCGGAATCAATGCGCTACACCTACTCAGAGCGCTATTTTTAATAAAAGTTCCCCAGAACTAGAAATTTTCTTTACCTAGCATTACTAAAGTCGCAAAAGACTCGGCATAATAGCCTCTCGTTCATTAATTCAGCCCAATATTTACTAAGGCCAATCTGTCCATGGCTAAACAGTTCGATGTCTTGATTCTTGGTAGCGGTGCAGCGGGATTAACGCTGGCACTTAACCTCCCCTCGAATCTGCGCGTTGCCGTCCTCAGCAAAGGACGTCTCGAGCATGGCGCGACCTGGTGGGCGCAAGGTGGTATCGCCGGTGTTTTCGAAAAGAGCGATACAACTGAGGCTCATGCCCAAGACACTTACATTGCCGGTGCCAACCTCAGCCACCGCGATAGTGTCGACCAAACCGTCAAACACGGTCCAGAGAGTATCCGCTGGCTAATTGAGCAGGGTGTACCCTTTACCCGCTCAGGCAATGACTACCACCTTACCCGCGAAGGCGGTCATTCGCATCGCCGCATCGTTCACGCAGCCGACGCGACCGGTCGTGCTATACAGACAACACTGATGGAGCGTGCCAAGGCTAGCGCAAATATTGAGCTATTCGAACATCACATTGGTGTCGATCTGATCACACGTCGTAAACTGAATCTAGGCGCCAACGCCTGTATTGGTGCCTATGTACTGAATCAAACCGACAGCACGGTAGAACCGTTTCTCGCCCAACGCGTTGTCTTAGCGACGGGTGGTGCTTCAAAAGCTTACCTGTATACCACCAACTCGGATGGTGGCGCTTCGGGTGACGGTATCGCCATGGCGTGGCGCGCCGGTTGCCGCATCGCGAACATGGAGTTCAATCAGTTTCACCCGACCTGCCTCTATCATCCCAAGGCTAAATCGCTGCTCATCACTGAGGCAGTGCGCGGTGAAGGCGGAGTGTTACGGCGCCCCGACGGCACTCGTTTTATGCCAGATTTTGATGAACGCGCAGAGCTAGCACCGCGTGATATCGTCGCACGCTCTATCGACTTCGAGATGAAGCGTCTTGGTAGCGAGTGTATGTATCTCGATATTTCCCATAAACCCGCCGAGTTCGTGAAAGAGCACTTCCCAACCATCTATGAGCGCTGCCTCGAGCTGGGAGTTGATATCACCAAAGAACCAATTCCAGTGGTACCGGCCGCCCACTACACCTGTGGTGGCGTGATCACCGATACTGCTGGCCGTACTGACCTCAAAGGCCTTTATGCGATTGGCGAGACGGCGTTTACCGGGCTTCACGGTGCCAACCGCCTCGCTTCTAACTCACTGTTGGAGTGTGTTGTTTATGGCAGCACTGCGGCCAAATCGATTGCGCAAGAGCTTAAGGAAACAACATTTGAGGAGATGGAAGTTCCGCCCTGGGATGAGTCTAAAGTGGTTGACTCAGATGAAGACGTCGTTATCTCACATAACTGGGATGAACTGCGGCGATTTATGTGGGACTACGTCGGTATCGTGCGGACAAATAAGCGTCTCGAGCGGGCTCAACACCGTGTAGAATTGCTTCAACGTGAGATTCAGGACTACTACAAAAACTACCGTGTTAGTAAGTATCTAATCGAACTGCGCAACCTATCACTGGTTGCAGAGTTGATTATTCGCTGCGCCATGAAGCGCACCGAAAGCCGCGGCTTGCACTACACCTTGGACTACCCTGAATCCGAGCCCGATCTGTACGACACCGTGCTAGTCCCGGACAACTATCATTGGTCGATCGACTAGGTTAGAGATCATCCATCGAGCAGCGGACAATACGCTTGATCAGCTAAGCGTCTAGCTCGCTCCAACGCGACAGTACTTGCAACCTTCGCCACTCGTCTTTGCTCATCATATCCGGCAGCAGAATCAACCACTGGCTCGCGATCGGCGCGCTCGCCTTCAGTTTGAGGCAGACTAAAAACGGGAAAACCAGCAGGGATTTTGGCATCTCATGCTGAATCTGATGCCCCTCAACATTCTGAGTCGCAAACAGCCGCTGATCCGCATTCCAGATAAAGGCTGAAACACCCTGGTTAATCGGAAAACGGAAGAAACTATAACCGCTCAACAACAGAGAGATCGCTAGCAGCGATCGAACGAAGGGTTCTAGCGGCGTCAAGAAAAGCAGACTCACTAAAGCTACGAGGTGGGCGCTAATAACAAAGCTGTACCAGCGCTTGGAGGCTTTAAGCTGAACTTTTAGTGGAGCGAACATAGTCCAAAACGATCTTCACAATACGAGCATGATCAGGGTTGTCAGGCACCTGACGTTGCATAAACCACATAAAGAGATCTTGATCTTCACAATCCAACAGACGCACAAACCGTTCCTGATCCTCGACTTCCATCCCCCTGAAAGCATTCTCCATAAACGGCACAAACAGCAGATCTAACTCCCACATCCCACGACGCGACTGCCAAGTAAGCCTACGAATATCACCTTCAGTGTACACCGTTTGAACTCCAATCAAGATTTATATTCGCAAGTATAAACCAAAGCGACCCAGGGGTGATTACCTATTGAATAACACTTCTGTAGGGGCTCACTGTAGGATCTCACTTTAGTGAGCGACACATAGCTCAGGCTTTATTCGCCCAATAAATTGGCCTCCTACAGGTGGATGTGGCGTTGCCGGGGATGACCTACTTTAGGTTGCGAACGCTGTTCGCAATCACTTCGTGACGCCTTTGGCGCCTCCCCGCCGCACCTTCGGTGCATGCGTGGTCACATGCGCCCCTTTGTAGTCGACAGTAGGTCCTTGCGCCAAATAAACAAAAAACCCCGGCAGCTTCGCTGTCGGGGTTTTCTGTCTATTAGGTGCCTGGCAATGACCTACTCTCACATGGGGAAACCCCACACTACCATCGGCGATGACGCGTTTCACTACTGAGTTCGAGATGGGATCAGGTGGTTCCACGGCTCTATTGTTGCCAGGCAA
>Ga0209555_10000599_pt1 | contig 30299 bp, 36 predicted proteins | sample SaaInl85LU_5_DNA_FD_184643 | JGI IMG/M metagenome (GOLD analysis project Ga0209555, IMG submission 184643) | Marine microbial communities from expanding oxygen minimum zones in the Saanich Inlet - ESP_85LU_5_DNA (SPAdes) (version 2) | ecosystem: Environmental > Aquatic > Marine > Intertidal... | reverse complement strand
AGAGAGGTTAAAAACTATGCAAAAAGTATTACTGATAGAATTAAGCAAATTGAAACATTTGGTTACGCTTGGTAGGATAGATATATAGAACAACAAAAATAATTTAATAAAATGAAACACATTAAACTTTACGAAGATTTTTCTTCAGAATTAAATGAAGCGGTAAACGCATCAGCATATATTAAAGCTGGTAAACTAGGTTATAACGATCAATTTTTAGGAAGACAATCTCTTTCTAAAACTCTATCTTTAGATTTAGGTTTAAACCCTAAAGACGAATTCGGTAGTGGAGATTGGTTAGGATTTGACCACGTATCTCTTTATGCTAAAGGTAAAAACGGAGGAACTATCCTTGCTGACGCATTAAGTGGTAAATACACTTACGAAGAATTAAAAGACGCAGCTGCTAAACACCTGGGACTTTAATATGCCAAGTACTTCTAAAGCACAACAAAGACTAATGGGGATGGCTTACGCTTATAAAAAAGGTGAGTTAGCCCCAAATGAAGTAACACCAGATATTAAACAACTTGCAGATTCAATGACATTAAAACAACTTAAAGATTTTGCATCGACAAAACACAATGATTTAAGATCTAGAGCTGATGAAAACATAGCACTTGGAAATCTTGGAGGTATGGGAGCAAATTTCCTTCCAAATGGAACTGAAGTTGGATCTGGAGATATTTTATCAGGAACTGGAAGTGCTGAAGAAGAGTATAAGAAAAAGAAAAAGAAAAGACAAAGAATTATGAAAACTAAAACTTTTGAAGAATTTGTAAATGAAATGAATTCCACAGTGAATGAGGCGGCTGAAAAACCTGCATCATTAGTTCAATTTGCCGAAGATGAAAAATCAGAAGGTAAAGACGCTGAAATTTATTTAGCAACATTTGATGGAACTTCAATGAAAGCTCAATCTACTACTAAAACATGGGATGACGGTGTTCCAGTTACAAAATACTTTACAAGAGGTGGTTTTAAAAAGGTATCACCTAAAGGAGAAATATGGATTATTGAATCCGACAAATGGTGGTATTTTAAAGATAAGGGAACATGGTACGCTGTAAAGCGTGCAGATTATGGAACACCTCCATTTGAATATTAATAATTTGAGTATCATCGAATTAAATTAAGGGCTTAGAGAAATCTAAGCCCTTTCTTTTTGAAACAATATTAGGTTTTAAGATATAATAAACATGATGTATTTAGCACGACCAAATGACTTTAAAGAGTGGGTTAGTAAAGCCTATGAAAAAATTGATAAGACTATTAGTTCATGTCAAACAATTGAACATGTTGAAGCTGCTAAAAGAATGGTAGATAATTTTATTATAGTAGCTGCACTCGAAGATGATGTAGATTCTAATGAACTAGAGACCATTGCACATCTATTTTGGACTAGAATTAATTTAAAACTAATAAATTTATAATAAACTAAATTTATAAATAATAATATTATGAAAAAAATAAAATTAATACTGGCTTTAATAGTTTTAATAAGTGTTGCTTGTTTGTATCTAAAGCACATTAAGATAACCCCAATAGAAAATCAATACAAAGACACTAAAACTATAAAATGGTATGATTATATGTTGAGGTGGAATGATTCAATGCCTTCATAAACATATTAGATATTAAAATTATTAATAACTTTAACAAAACTTTAACATTTCCAGTTTTCAGGTTTCATATAAATTGTTTATATTTACATATAACAAATTAAAACATACATTATGAATCACACAAGATTTAATAGACACGAAAACATGAATAGTGAAACAAGAAGTGAAATTATGAAACTTATTAGGATGGTTTCAGATATAGATTCAGTTGACGATGGAATTTTAGAAAGAATACAAAATATGTTATATGGATTATTTGATGGTTATTTATATGATGATTTACAATTATTAGCTTTAGAACTACCAACTGAATTATGCTCAAGAATCATGAGAATATTCGATATCTGTAAAAAATACCCACAATCTGAAACCCAAGTATTCTAAAAATACACTAAACACCATAAAAAACAAAATCGATAAATAAAGTATAATACTTACAAAATAAATTTATATGAATATTTTAGAAGAGGCAAATCAAATTGTCAATCATAGATCTGAAGAGGCAGATCGTAATTATGGTCCATTTTCAGAAGGCATGGATAGAGCTGCTATGATATTTCAAGGTATGACTGGAATCGAAGTTACTGGGGAACATATGTTTAAAGCGCTTGTTGCTCTTAAATTCTCTAGAGAAAGTTATAACCACAAGCGTGATAACCTATTAGATGCAGTTGCATATATCCAGGGTTTAGAAAACTACGTTAATGAACAAACAATAAACAATGGTTAGTATTTACGAGATACTAGATGTCCTAAAAGACGATACTATGTGTCCTGCCAAAAGAATTGCAATTGATGATGTAGTTACTACTTATTCTTCAAAAGAGGCTAGCCATAAAAGTGCATGGGCCTATCTTTTAGCAGCACAATTAAAAAGTATTGGAATTGATGCAGAAGTTCTTGATAAATCAAGTGATATCCATCAATATGATGTATGGCTTGTTGCTCTTCCAATGGAATTTCAAGGGTCTTATAATCTTTTTGGAGGTGCAACTGATGAACCAGCCTTGAGAATACAGAGACTATTAGATTTTCAAGGTGAGGTCTTTTGTATTAATCGAGAAATGCCAGATGTTGGAGCATTTGCTCAAAGTAGAATGAAGTCATGTTCCCCTTTATGGGCTAAATTAGATGTTGAAGCTCTTACAGAAAAATGCAAGCACATTCAAACTGTAAATTTAACCCTAAAATCAGATACTTTTGTTCTTGGAGATTCTCACTCAATTTCAGTTTGGCATCCAGGTTCTAACATTAGCAGAAACGACGGTAAAACCTTATTTGGTGTAATGAAAGAGGGAATGTCGAATTATATTCCCGAAGGAACCAAGCACCTAATTACTTATTTTGGAAACATAGATATTAGACATCATTTATGCCGCCAAGAAAAACCAGTTGATGCTACTAAAAAATTAGTAGAGGATTATTTTGAACATTTAAAGTCTCTTAATATTGAAAAGATTTCAGTTGTTAAATTACTTCCAATTGAATTTGAAGAGCGCAGAATTCCAAAGACTGGATGGTATAAAGGAACACCATTCATTGGTTCACAGCGTGAAAGAACTCAATTAATGCAGATATTTAATGAAGAGCTAAGCAATCTCTCGGCTATATATAATATGAATGTAATCGAATGGCCAAGTGATTGGTATAGTACAGATCCTAAGTATTTCGCGGATACTTATATGGAAAAACCAGGTTCTGTTCATCTATCAAGATCTTATTATCAGTACGATTTTATTACACTCGAAAAAAATAAGTCACTCAATAAAGTAATTAATTCACTTTTTTGAAACTTTTTTAAAAACAAAAGTATAACAACTATAAAATTAAATTTTAAAAATTATGAGTAAAATTAACGTAGCAATTATCGGAGCAGGAAACTGTGCTAAATCATTAGTAGAAGGTGTCCAATACTATACTAATAATCCGAACAATATTACTGGAATGATGAAATCAGATATTGGAGGCTATAAGGCTGAAAATATTAACTTCGTTGCGGCATTTGAAATTGACGAGCGTAAAGTTAATCAAACGTTAGGCGTTGCCCTAAAACAAAGACCTAACAGTGCATGGGATATTGTTGAAACTATCGAATCAACAGCACCAGTTTATGAAGCACCTGTAATTGATGGTTACGCTGCGCTTATGGATAATTATCCAGAAGCAAACCGTTTCTTAGTTGATGAGACTTTAAGAAATACAACTGACCGTAACAGAACTTCTCTATCTCCACGTAAAATTCGTGAGTGGAAGGATTCAATTATTGAAAAATTAAAGGAACATAATGTAGAAGTATTGGTTAACTACTTACCAGTAGGTTCTCAAAAGACTACGGAATTTTGGGCTGAAATTTGTCTAGAAACTGGAATTTCTTTTGTAAACTGTATTCCTGTATTTATTGCATCTGATCCAGCTTGGGAAAAGAGATTTATTGAAGCTGGTATTCCATTGATTGGAGATGATATGCGTTCACAGTTTGGTGCATCTATTCTTTCTCAAATGTTGCAAGAGCTTGCATTCGAAAGAGGTCACCATGTAAAAGCACATATTCAAAGAAATGTTGGAGGTAACACTGACTTCTTGAATATGGAAGACAAATCAAGATTGGCTTCTAAGAAAGTTTCTAAAGAGAACGTAATCCGTGCTCAAAATGAAATTCGTGGAATCTCAACTGAAGATTCATTCTTACATGCAGGTCCTTCTGAATATATCCCATTCTATGGTGATAACAAAGTTGCAAACTTCCGTTTAGAACTTGAAGGATTTGGAGGAGCACCTGTATTATTAGATGCCCAGTTAAGTGTACAAGACAGTCCAAACTCTGCAGGAGTTGTAATCGACGCGATTCGTTACTTAAAAGTAGCAAGAGAATTGGGAGTTGTAGGAGCCTTAAGAGGTCCTTCAGCATTTACACAAAAAACTCCACCAGATCAAATGATGTTTGCTGATGCTGTTTATGAGTGTACTGAATTGGCTGCAAGACGCTTAACAGATTCTACAAGAAAGCAATTAGTTGTTGCAGCTAAAGCTCTTTAACAATTTATTAATCCAAGAAAGAGAGCTTAGGCTCTCTTTTTTTCACTACAGAAAGAGATGTATACAATACCATTAAATATTCTAAGAACAATGTACAAGATTTTACCTGAACCTGATGTTTTCGCATATGATTTCGATGGAGTAATTTCTATCGGAATTACACCAAGATCCAATAAAGATATTATTATAACCGGAAGATGTATTGATGAACAAAAGCATGTCAAAGATATACTTAAAGAACGAGGCATTAAATGCAAGGTTTATTTTAATCCAATGACTCTTGCAGAAAGAGGAGACCATACTGTTGAGGCTAGGACATTCTCAGGTAAACATAAAGCAACCACGATTGCACGATTAAAAGACGAAGGTATAAATATTGTTCGATTTTTCGAAGATGACCCGATTCAACTGGGACTAATTAAAGAGTCTCATCCAGAACTACCAGTAGTTCATATTGTTTCAGAATTAGTAGAAAAATAAAATGTCAAGATTAACACAAAAAGAGGTAAGAGATCTAAAGAATAGATATGTTACTGAATTAAATGCGGTAGAACGAGTAGACAAAGACATGATAAAAGAGTCTATCATTAATTATATTAAAGATAGTGTAGATTATCAAGATAAGGTATGTCTCGATTTGGGGACTAATATTGGATCATTTGTAAAAATAGCGCTTGAACATGGAGCCAAATTTGTATATGGCGTTGAGTGCGATCCTAGAAATTACTCAATAGCGTCTACAAATTTTCAATCGAATCTAAGATCTAAGATAATTTTTGCAACTGCGTCTGACCAACATGAAGATACTCTTAAGATCTATAAATCAAATGCAAAAAGTAATCATAGCTCAACTTCAATAATTAAGAGAAGCGGTACTTTTACTGAATATGATGAAGTTAAAAATTATCATATCGATACGCTGCTTGAAGAAACGAAACCAGATATTGTAAAAGTAGATATTGAAGGTGCTGAGTTTGGTATAATTGAAAATATTATAGCGTATAAGCCAAGTATATTGTTTATAGAAATTCATGGAAATCATGAGCAGGCACAGGGCGCAGTTCAAAGACTTACTGATGCGTATAATCATAATGAAATTGGAGAAATAATTATTTTTCAAAGCGTAGGCGGTTATGACTGTCTATTCTATCAATAAAATTTTAAATAAAAATATGGCACAAAATATGAAAGCCTTAGTTAATATGTCCGTAGTAGACAGAATTGGATATTTTTTCAATAAAGTCAACGAAAGATCTGAATTAACTTATGGTTATAGAGATTCTTATGATAGTGGAGGTGATGAAGCACTTGGCGAAACAGTCGAGTATTTTCACCCCCACATTTTATATGATGATAGGATGAGATATATCATGCAGAACATAGTTCTTTCAGATATGTCCATGGACAATATTATTTGTAACACTATAATTTCTCACTTTTATGGAGGTAGAGGTATACATCAAATATTAACAAGAGATCCTAACCCAGAGACTGCACTTGTAGATTTTGAAAGACTTCTTATTGATAAAGAGTATGAAATGACTATTAGAAAAAACATTGATGATGCTCTTTCTTTAGGATTAGGTGTGTACGGAACTACAGAACTTAGAACAAGTTTATATGGTGCTTCAAATACTTGGGTGGCAGAAACTAGAAACACTGACAGAAACGCAGATAAGATAAACATATTATTATGGGTTGCTGGTTTTATACCACGAGGAATTACTAAAAGAATGGCAGGTGTAAATTCGCTACAAGAGATGTATAATATACTTACTGAAATTGAAGGCGTCGGTTCATATTATGGGTACCACTGTTCTACTTCTAATTCAGTTAATCCTAATATTAATATCAATCATGATGAAAGATTTTGTGTTCCTGGTCCTGGTGCAAGACTAACACTTGATATGTTATTTCCACCAGATTGTGGAATTCCGCATGGTGATAGAGTTATTTGGTTCCGAGAAAATTATAAAGACTTGATTGGTGATATTCCACTTAATAAAAATGAATGGAATATGACAGTTAAAGGAACTAAGATATTTGAAGATGAACAAAATGAACTTAAAACTTATGGCTGTGAAGTTGGGCTTTGTCAGTTTGGAGTTTACACCAGGTTAAGTGATAATAGAAGTCTAATCAATAAAAGAAAAGTTGCAAGAGCGGATGGAGGAATTATGGAATATTTTTTTAATAATAATTATGAACAAAATGCGCTTTTTTAATATAACTACTAAATAAAAAATTATGGCAAACATAGACAATGAATGTAAAGACTTAGAAGTAAAAGACTTCTATGATCGATCAAGCACACACTTAGCAGATATAATGGAAAACCAAAAGAAAATGCAAGAGCAGACTTATGGTTTTAAATTTGAAGACATGACAATTAGAGAAATTATGGATTTCTGGCATGTTAACACACATGCAGTTGTCGATGAAATTCACGAGATGACTGATGCCCTTGGCGGTATTAAAGATGGTAGTGGAAATGCAGTCTGGAAGTACTGGAAAAAAGACTTTGCAAAATACAATACATTAAAGATTTCTGACATGTCCGAAGGAGATAAAAAAGAATTATATATGGAATGGGTAGATATTCTGCACTTCCTTATTAATTATGCTGCTTCAATAGGATTAGATGCAAAAACAGCTTATAATTACTACTTTGCAAAAGCTGAGGCCAACGTGCAAAGACAAACAGATGGATATTAATTAAAATATAGAAATTTTCATGTAACTTAGGGATATATAATAAAATAAAAATATCTTTAAGTTACATGTATTCTATAATTTATGAAAACCTATGTTTAGGTAAATACCCGATCAGATCAAAATACACTGAAATCCATCACATAATTCCAAAGCATTTCGGTGGATCTAATGATATTGAAAATTTAATTGAACTTGATGTAAGACAACATAAAATAGCGCATTGGCTATTGTGGAAGCTATATCAAAAAGATCAAGATAGATTAGTATGGTATATGAGATCTGGTAGATATGAAGAAGGAATTGAGTTGAGAAAAAAGATTCAAAAAGAATATTTTGAAAATAGAGATAAAATACTAACTGAAGAAGTATCTAACTCTTTTGAAATTATTAGAAATAATTTACCAAAATTAAAAGAATCAAATCAATTTCATTCATTAAAATATAAAGATAAAACATCTCTAAGAAATTATAAATTTATCCCAAAAAATTCACTAATATCTAAGGAGAGAAAGGGTAGAAAAGAAGTTTATATGTTTACTAAAGATGGAGAATATTTACAATCATTTCAATCAGTGTATAGTGCAAAGGAGGCATTAAATTATTCTTCTATTGGAAATATACATTCCGCAGCAACTGGTAATAGAAACTACGCTGCCGGATTTAGATGGTCTTTTACTGATTCCCCCAATGAATTAATTCCCATTAAAAAAAGGACTTATAAGAAAACAGGGAAACAAAAGAATCCTTCAAATCATAAAGTAATTATAAGTAAACAAATAGAGCAATATGACTTAGAGGGTAATCTTTTACACACATGGAATAACAGAAAGGAAATTCAAGAAACCTTGGGTATTAGTGCACAGATGATTAACCATGTAGTCAATGGTAGAAGTAAAAATAAAGATGGAGAATATAGAGGTTTTATTTGGAAAAAGGGTAAACAATTAACTAATGTAATGTATAACTAACATGCACTTCAAAAATAACTATTAATGATATTAGACGTAGAACAAAGAGATAAAGACATCATCATTTCTTATTATAATGAGAATGGTGATGTTGCTTTTAAACAATATCCAATCCCACAATTTCAAAATTGGTATATTTGCAATGATAAAGACCGAGAAGCCTCTCCAGAATTTAAAAATTGGGATGGTCGCGCAGTAAAACTTGGAAGGGCAAGAAAATTTAATAAGTTTTCATTAATATACTTTTTAGATGGTCTTCCTGAAAAAGACAAGGCTGAAATATTTGCAGATAATAAACCAAAGACATATTTTGTTGATATTGAAACTGAGATTGTTGATGGGTTTCCTAAAGCAGAAGAGGCAAAAAGTAGAATCCTTTCATTTTCAATTATTACACCAGATCATAAAGCAATTGTTTTAGGTCTTGAAGACATGGATTCAAAAAACATAAAGAAAATTCAAGACGATACCAATGAGTATTTTAAAGATTTCGATATGGATTGGGAGTTTAAATATCATAAGTTTAATACTGAATATGATATGGTCTATACATTCTTAATGAAATTCTTACCTAAATTCCCAATGATGACAGGTTGGAATTTTATTAACTATGACTGGCAGTATATTGTAAATCGATGCAAAAGACTTCAAATAAATATTAATGAAATTGGAATGACTGGATCTGTTGACACGACAGATAGTAGACCACTTCATATTGGAATCCTGGATTACATGCAATTATATGATAAATATGATAGAAGTGTAAAGGTAAAAGAATCAAACGCACTTGATTATGTTTCTGGGCAGGTTCTTAATGTTAATAAAATTAAGTTCACTGGATCATTACAAGACCTATATAGAGACAATTTTACAAAATACATATATTATAACGTAGTCGATTCAGTGCTAGTGTACTATATTGATCAGAAGTTAAAATCAATGGAAGTCCTGTTAACTCTAGCAAATATAACTAAAATGCCTCTTTATAAAGCAAGTTCGCCAGTGTCGGTAACCGAGTCATTAATGGCTAGAAAACTGGCAGAACAGGGAATGAGAATTGGAAGTGAAGAGAGGGTTGATGGCCAAAAAGATGGTAAATACGCTGGAGCATTTGTAAAAGAACCAATTGTTGGATTTTATGAGGGAGTAACTGCGTTTGACTTTGCGTCACTATATCCTTCGATTATGAGACAATTTAATATTTCTCCAGATGCCTTTATAGAAAAGGTAAATAAATCTGATATAGATAAAAGAAGAGAGGATAAAAATGTTATCGTGTGCGCTAATGGTGTAGTATATAACACTGATGATTCAATTCTTAGAAAGATATTAGGAGATCTTTATGAACAACGTAAAGATTATAAGAAAACATCTTACGAGTATTTTACAAAAGCCGACGAATTAAAGAAAAAGATTAAGTTATTATCTTAGGCTAAAAATGGGTGGTTTATAATAAATATTAATATATAATCAGGACGGGTGTATGGGCAGTAGCCTACACGAACCACGCAAATAGAACTAAAATTATGGCATATCAAGGAACAAAACAATTAGAACAAGACGTATTTAAAAACCAACCTAAAGAAGTTGATTGGTGTGGTGTCGATTATGATGGTCTTTTAAAATTTGGAAAAGCGACTAATCCAAGATACACTTGGGCTTCTGAAAGATGGCGAGGATTTGAAGAAATAAACAAAATTAAAAATAGTGGATATAAAGCACTGACCTTTTTAAAAAGACAATAGGTAATAATTTTTATTGTTCCTAACACACCGATAATAACACAACTTTAAAAACCTTTAGTTTTTAATCATTACACAAAATACAGATTTAATAATTATGAAAAAAGACATTTTTAGACAGAGAATTAATATATTACCGTATGATTATCCATCACTATTAGCATATAAAGACGCTATTAGACATGCATACTGGATTCATACAGAATTTAACTTTACAACAGATATTGATGATTTTAAAACAAAGGTATCAGATAGTGAAAGAGAGGTTATTAAGCGAGCAATGTTGGCAATTGCGCAAATAGAAGTAAACGTAAAAACATTTTGGGCAGATTTATATAAAAGAATGCCAATCACTGAAATTGGAGATGTTGGAATGACATTTGCAGAATCGGAGGTAAGACACAAAGATGCTTACGCACAATTATTAAGAGTTTTAGGATTAGAAGAAGAATTTAAGAACGTTGTCGAAATTCCTGCAATTAAAGATAGAATTGCATACTTGAAAAAATATTTAAGTGGTGCAAGAAGCCGAGACAATAAAATGTACACTAAATCAGTCCTATTATTTTCTCTATTTATAGAACATGTAAGTTTATTTAGTCAATTCTTTATTATGATGTCATTTAACAAGGAGAAAAACCTATTTAAGGGTATTTCAAATGTAGTTGAAGCAACAAGTAAAGAGGAAGAGATTCATGGAAACTTCGGCTCAGAACTAATCAATATTATCAGAGAAGAAAATCCAGAGTGGTTTGACGAAGAATTTGAGGAACTTATTAATTCTGCTTGTAGAAAAGCATATATTGCTGAAGTTAAGATTTTAGATTGGATATTTGAAAATGGAGAACTTGATTTTTTATCAAAAGAAACTATCAAACAATTTATCCAAAACAGGTTTAACAACTCCCTACAAAGAATTGGTATGAAACCAGTATTTGATGTTGATTTCACAGAAGTCGAAAAATCATTATGGTTTGATGTTGAGATTTTATCAACTAAAGAGGGAGATTTCTTTTATAAGAAGTCAGTAGATTACAACAAGAAGTCTAAGGCAATTACCGAAGACGATTTATTTTAAAACATTAAACACATTAAAATTTATGGAATACGAAAAGAATTATTGGCTAAACGAAGACAGTAGAACATTTTTATCTAGAGGATATATTACAGAATCTCCGGAGCAGAGAATTAAAGACATAGCAAATACTGCAGAAAAATATTTAAAAGTTGAAGGATTTGCAAAGAAGTTTGAAGACTATATGTCAAGAGGATTCTATAGTTTATCAACACCAGTTTGGATTAACTTTGGAAAGGATAAAGGTCTCCCAGTTAGTTGTTATGGAAGCAACGTTGATGATACATTAGATAGTATCTTAAATGGAAGTAGAGAAATTGGAATGATGTCGAAATATGGAGGAGGAACTTCAATTTTCTTAGGAAACATTAGAGCAAGAGGTTCAAGAATTTCTACAGGAGGAACCGCAGATGGACCAGTACACTACGCAAGAATGTACGATACTACAGTTGATGTATGTAAACAATCAGAGGCAAGAAGAGGAGCATGTGCTGCGTGGTTGCCAATAGAACACGATGATATTTTAGAATTTTTAGATATGGGTTCTGAAGGAAATCCAATTCAAAATTTACAATATGGTATTACAGTCACTGATCAATGGTTGGAGGAGATGAAAGATGGAGACGCAGATAAACGTAAAGTTTGGGCTAAAGTTATTCAAAGACGTAATGAGTTTGGTTTTCCTTATATTATGTTTAAAGATAATTCTAATAATAATTCACCATATAAAGAATTAGGTTTAGATATTACAGCATCTAATTTATGTTCTGAGATTCAATTACCAACTGATTCATTCAATTCATTTGTATGTTGTTTAGGATCTATTAATCTACTACATTGGGAAGAAATTAAAGGGACTGATGCGATCGAAACTTATGTACTATTCCTAAATGCAGTTATGGATGAGTTCGTACTTAAATCATATAACATGCCGGGAATGAAAAGAGCATGGAGATTCGCAAACGATCACAGAGCCCTAGGACTTGGAGTTCTTGGTTATCATTCACTTTTTCAATCTAAATTAATTGAATTTGAATCTTTACAGGCAAAGGCACTTAACTATGAAATATTCTCAACTCTTAAAGAAAAGAGTGAAGAGGCATCCAGATGGTTACATGATGAAAAAGGTTATAAGTGTATTAGAGATGGCTATGCAAATACTACACTAATTGCAATTGCTCCAACAAAATCGAGTTCATTTATTTTAGGACAGGTAAGTATGGGTATAGAGCCAATTAAGTCTAATTATTTTATTAAAGATTTGGCCAAGTCAAAAACTATTTATAAGAATCCATTCCTAATAGAGGAATTAGAGAAATATGGTTTAAATACACATGAAGTATGGGAAGATATTTTAAAGAAGGACGGTTCAGTTCAGCATTTAGATTTTCCAACTAAAGCGGTCTTTAAATCATTTATTGAAATTAGTCCAAGTGAATTAATTTTACAAGCAGGACAAAGACAACAATTTATTGATCAATCACAATCTTTGAACTTAATGATTCACCCATCTGTGCCAGCAAAAGATATTAATAAGCTTTATTTGAATGCACACGAATCAGGAGTTAAAACTCTATATTACCAATTTAGTCAAAGTTCGGCACAATCATTTGCAAGAGATATTCTTGAATGTGCAAGTTGTGAAGGATAAGATATCCGGTGGTATGAAATAGGACCACATTTTAGGACCGTTATAGTTAACGGGTTGGCAGAGAAAGTTCGCTACTATCTCTGCCTTTTTTATGTCTAATATTAAGTGAAACAAACCAATATTTCCATATATAATACTTAAATCATTAATATTAAATAAAAACATGAAGATTAGCATTAACAAAGTAAATCAAACGAATTTTATTAATTTCGTTAACAGACTTAAAGTGATTGATACATTCATTTACTTTAAAATTAAAGACGGTGTTGTTCAAGCATCTGCGTATTTACCACAAAGAGACGCGGTAAAACATCACAGACTTCCATTAGGAGAAGTATTTCAAATCGAAGAAGGAAACATCACAACCGACAAAGAATTAAAAATTGCTTTCTTCGATGCTACTCGTTTAACAGAAGCATTTAAGCAATTTGATAATGGTTCTATTCAAGCTGAGGTAGAATTCTTAGAAAATGATGAAGATTGTGTTGCTACTGAATTTAAAATTTTTAATGATGAATTAGAAATTAAATTAGCCTGTTCCGAGCCATCTTTAGGATACAAAGACCTTACAGATTCTCAAATTCAAGGAATCTTTAATATAGATTCACCAGACTATGTGTTTGATATGGATTTCTCTACAACTTCTAAAGTTCGTAATCTTTTTGGATTGGATAAAGAGGAAACATTCTCAATCAGTGCAAATGGAGATGGTGTAAGAATGAAAGGAAAAACTTACAACATGTTAGTTACTCCAGATTATGAAGGAGGTAGACCCGGTATTGTTACATTATTTAAAAAATATTTAAACCTTTTAGACAGAGAAGATTATTCTGCAAATGTTATGGGTAATAGAGTTGTTTTAAGATCAAAGGATTCTGAAACATTATTAACTATTGCAACATGTCAAACCGCTGAATAAACTATGAATATCGAAGAATTAATAAATAAGCCAGAAAATGATCTAACCCAAGATGAAATAAAAGTCTTGGTAGATCATTATTCAACATTGTCTTCAAAATATACTGCATATGAGCAGGCAGTTAAGGTAATGCTTAACTCTATTTATGGAGCCTTCGGTAATAAATGGTTTCACTTTTTTAATATAGACATCGCAGAATCGATCACATTACAGGGTCAATCTGCGATTCTATATTCTGAAAAGATTCTTAATAAGTATTTTCAGGAGTTTTGGCATAAAGATACTGCGGTTCATGATTATTTTAAAATAAGCATTAAAAATAAACTGGTAAGACCATCAGTTGTTTATATCGATACTGACTCATGTTATGTTCAATTCGAAGAGATGTATGAATCTATTGAATGGTTAGAAGAAAAACTTCCAATCGATCAATTTATTATGAAATTGTACAAGTTCAGGATCAATGATTATATCACAAAGTGTATGCAAAAATACGCTGAAGTAACTAACACTGAAAACTTTTTGTTCTTTGAATTAGAAACAATTGCCTATTCAGGAATCTGGCTAGCAAAGAAAAAGTATTTGCAAAACATTGCTTGGGAAGACAAACTTGAAATCAATGATAGATACCCTTCTCTTAAAAAGATTAAGACGATTGGATTTGATACAATTCAAAGTTCAACTCCAGCGCTTGCAAGAAAGCATTTAACTGAAGCCTTAAAATTAATTCTATCTGAAAAACCAACAGCCATTTTATTAAAAAAGTTGGTTGATTATTTAAAAAATTGTAAGAAAGAGTTTAAATTAGCTAATATTGACGAGATTTGTTTTAACAAGAGAACAAATAACATTGAAAAATATATTGTAGATGATACTATTGAATTTCAATATGGATTAAAATGTCCTCCAAATGTAAAGGCAGCAGGATTTTATAACTTCTTAATGAATACTAATAAGAAGTATAAAAATAAGTACAAAATGATTGGAAACGGCGAGAAGTTAAAATTATATCACTGTAAACATGCAACTTGTGAAATTTTTGCATATCAGCCAGGTTCACATCCTTATGAAATTGCACCCCCAGTTGATTATGAATTACAATTTGAAAAGAGTGTTATTGACCCATTAAATAGAGTTCTTACTTGTGTAGGTTTACAAACATTAAACAGAAACTTAATTTATTCAACATCACTATTTTAATTATGAAAATAACACATGACCAAATCATAAAACTGGTAAAACAACATCCAAATGATGCAGCTCTAGGAGGTGCTATTAGGGAACTTGTAATTAAATCGCAAAATGCAAACGAAGTATTTGTAGATCCAGCACAGATAAATTTACTAGATTCAATTAATGAAGTAACACAAAATAATGGAGGGATTAGATTATAACACACTAGATGATGATCAAAAAGAGTTTGTGCATCATTATAAAAAAATTCATGATAGACTTAAAGTTCTTCAGAAGAGTATGGATTCAATCCAGACCGAAACTAAAGAACTCATTGATGAACTAACAGAATTAAGAAAAAAAGAAACAAAAATATTTAACAATGGCTAAAAAAGATTTTACATTCGATGACTTAAATAATGAGTTATCAAACTTAAATCCACTAGGTTCTGTAATGAACCAATCAAACTTTTCTGAAGTTACCGAATGGATTCATACTGGAAACTATCATTTAAATGCATGCGTTAGCGGCTCTCTCTTTGGAGGATGGCCAAACAATAGAAGTTGTTCAATTGCTGGACCTTCAGGAACTGGTAAAACTTTCTTGATGCTAAACTCAGTGAGAGAGGCAATTAACATGGGTTATAGTGTAATTTACTATGATTCTGAAGCTGCAGTTGACAAGGAACAAATGGAAAAGTTTGGTATTGATACAACTAAAGTAAACTATCAACCAATGAATACTGTTCAAGACTTTAGAACTTCAGTTACTACGATTACTCAAAAAATGCAAGAGGTTAAGCGTAGAGGTGGAGATATTCCTAAAATCATGATCGTTTTAGATAGTGCTGGTAACCTAGCAACTCAAAAAGAAATTGATGATGCTGCAAGTGGAAGTGAAAAAGCGGATATGACCCGTTCCAAAATTCTTAAGTCAATCTTTAGAATTATTATGACACCTCTTGCTGATTTAAAGATTCCTTTCTTATTTACAAACCACACATATCAGACACAAGATTTTATATCACGTCAAATTGCTGGAGGTGGTACTGGACCACAGTATGCGGCTTCAATAGTTCTTATGTTAAATAAGGCTCAATTGAAGGACGGAGCTGATAAAGTTGGTATCATTGTAACGGCAAAACCTGATAAGAATAGATTCGCTAAACCAACGCCAATCAAATTTCACTTAAACTTTAGTGAAGGTATGAATCCATATGTCGGACTTGAACAGTATGCAACCTGGGATATTTGTGGAATTACTAAAGGTTCAATTGAAAAGGGTAAGAAAGTTCCTAAAGCAAGTGCTAGAGGTTGGATCTGTGAACACCTTGACGAAGCTGTACCTAATAAAGATTTTTTCACAGCTAAAGTATTTACTCAAGAAGTTTTAGAAAGAATCGAAAAACATATTCAACCAATATTTAACTACAATAGCGAGTCATCTAGCATGGATATTGAAGAAATGTTAAACGAAACAGAGAACGCTGAGTAATGGAATTAAACATCGGAAAACTAACTGAAGATAAGTTGCCCATCAAATATATTCTTGGAATTCAAGAGGAACTTGATGGGTTTCCTAATGCATTTGATATTATTCACATCTATGCAACTGAAACTTTAAAAAGACCTGACCGCCCTAGAAATAATTTTACAAAACATTCATTAATTAATTATCATTCTAATGGTAATGTTGAGAATGCTGAAAAAGGATTAGAACAAGCAATCCAATTAGGACTAATAGAACAAACAAGTTTTGAAGAGGGCAAAGAAGCATACTCTATAAAAATAAACCCATACCAATGATAGCAGTATTTGACGACTTTATTACAGACGAAAACTTATTAAAAGAAATAGCAGAAGACACTGCATTCTTTCAAGATCCAGGTGTATATTATTACTGGAAAGCATGGTGGAATAGTGAAGCAAATTCAACTAAGAAAAAAATAATTGAATATGTTTGGAGATACAATTATCCCCTAAGCAATATTTATGATATTGATGGTTTTGAATATTGGACAGGAGTTCAAGAGGCAGATCCAAATGGTAGATTTAGAGACTATTTAGAAATGCATTATGACGATGATGTTGCCTATAGACAAAAAACCGGCGATAGGATGAGCCCTGTAATTGGTTGTGTTTACTATCCAATTGGTTCTGAATTCACTGGAGGAGCACTTAATGTATATACTGATGGTGAAGATAAACAACCAGAAGTTATCCTATGTAGACCAAATAGATTAATTATATTTGATGCAGGATATGTTCCCCATCGAGTTGATAAAGTCTTAACAGGAACAAGAAGAGCCTTGGCATTTAATCTATGGGGCAAGGAACCATATTCTCAGACAAATGGTATATTCAAATCAGAATAAACTAATTAGTATCTTTTAATATAACTTGTATAAAAAAATAATACATGAAATTCGGACCAGAATTTGAAAAAATATTCTTTAAATTATCTTTAGCTAAGCCTAAATACTTAGATAAAATTCAAAAAGGATTTTACACATCAGAAGAGATTGATGTAATGAATGTCCTAGCTAAGAAGTTTTATGATAAATTTCATGAGTCTCCTTCTAGAGATCAAATGACTTTATTGGTTAATAGCCCTAAAGTAAAAGAAAAGGTTGAAGATTCATTAATGGATCTTGTATATAATACAGATCTTACACAATATGATGATGAGTGGTTAACTTCAACTATTGAATCATGGATCAAATGGAAAAACTTTGATGCAACTCTTTTTGATACAATAGAATATATCAAGACCACTGATGTTAATCCTGATAATGTAGAGTCAATCATTTCTAAAGTTAAAGGATTAATTAATGATCGAAACTCTATTGTATTTAATTCTGATATAGGATTAGATTTCTTTAATGCCGAAGATCACTACCATGAAAACAGAGAAAAGGTAAGCTCAGGGTATTTGTTTCTAGATAGATTACTTTCAGGTGGATACGACAAAGACGGGTCACTTGTAGTTTATGTTGGAGAACAAAACATCGGTAAATCTATATACTTAGCAAACGATGCTGCTAATTTTGTTAAAATGGGTGTTAACACTGCATTTGTTTCAGCGGAAATGGCAGCTCATAAAGTTCTTAAAAGAATTGGAGCAAACCTTTTAACTATTCCAATGAATGAATACGACCAAAAGGCTAAGAATAAAGATTTAATAAAAAGAAAACTTGAGAGCGTTGGAGACGGTTTAACACCACCAGGACAATTGTTTGTTAAGCAATTCCCAACATCACAAGCAACTGTACCAGATATTGAAGCCTATTTAAAACAAATTGAAGAGGAGAGAAAAATAAAACTTGGGTGCATAGTGATTGACTATATTAATATCCTTGCAAATTATAGAAATCTAAACTCTGAAAATATGTACTTAAAGATTAAGCAAATTGCCGAAGATTTGCGTGCGATGGGTGTTAGAAATGGGTGGTTAATAGTTACAGCAACTCAGATTAACCGTAATAATTACAACTCAAGTGACATTGGAATGGGAGACGTTGCAGAATCTGCAGGGCTTTCACACACAGCTGATTTGATGCTTGGTATTATTCAAGATGATATGATGCGAGCCTCTAATGAGTATTGGTTAAAAATATTAAAGATTAGAGATGGAGAAGGTAAAGGTGTTAAGTGTAAATTAGACATCAATTATAATTACATGAGACTTCATGAAACAGACGAGGTTTCCAATTCAAATATACACAGCTTATAATGAGAACAAAAAGAGATAAAATATTCGACAATACATTTGAAGACGGCGATTTTGAAATGGATGCAACACTTAAATTTGAAGTTGCTCCAAGCTACTTAGATAATAGAGATGAAGAGGATAAAATTGAATCAGCGATCATAAGAGATACAATTCATGAATTAATATTAGCATCTAGATTTAAACAGTTTAATACAATTGATGATTTTCAGCAAACTGTAAAATTAAAAAAGATAGAAATTAATGAAGTTTATGAGTATATTTCAGATGAGATGAGATCAGATCATTCCATTATTGAAATTTATTCAGAACTATGTGATTACTTTAATATTAATCCAACTAAGTTTTACGCTTCTCTGGGTAATAAATTCAAAGAGGAGTTAATAGATGCTCTTGATAAAAAAACAAATGTGCTTAAGAAGAAGAATATAAATAAATTATTCTAATATGATCGATCAAAAAACGCTAGACTTACCAGTTAAAAGAATTTGGATCCTGGGTGATATGCACTTAGGAGTCAGGAGTAGTTCATTGGAATGGCTAGAAATGATGAAAGATTTCTATGATAATCAGTTTATTCCAACTCTTCTTAAAAATTATCAAAAAGGTGATATTTTAGTACAGGTTGGAGATGCATTTGATAATAGACAAAGCATTAACATTAGAGTGCTTCACTATGCTGTAGATCTTTTTGAAAGACTTGGAGAAATCTTACCAGTACATGTTATTGCAGGAAACCATGATATTTGGGCAAAGAAAAGTAATGAAGTTACTTCAATTGATACCCTAAAATGGATTCCAAACGTTGCAATATATAAGGACCCTAAAACATTTAATTGGGGTGGCAAAGAGGTCTTATTAATGCCATGGAGAAGAGACACTGATCATGAGAGAGAAACTCTTGAAGAATTTCCAAATTCAAATATAGTATTTTGTCACTCAGAAGTTAGAGGTATTAAATTAAATAAGAAGGTTGATAATTTTCATGGAGTTGAAGCATCCACATATGACAGGTTTGACGCAGTTTTTAGTGGACATATTCACTATAGACAGAGAAGAGGTAAACTTAGAATGGTTGGTACTCCGTATGAATTAACAAGAAGCGATATGGATAATACTAAAGGGTTTGACCTGTTGAATTTAGAAGACATGTCAGAGACTTTCTTTGAAAACACTATATCACCAAAGTTTGTTAAATTCTATTTAACCCAATTGTACAATGTGCCTCTTGGTGAATTTAAAAATGCAATTAGAAACAATTATGTAGATTTATACATTCCATCCAATATTGCAACAACTTCTGCTCTTTCAAGACTGATTAACAAAGTTCAAAATGTAAGTAGAAAAATTGAACCAAACATCTATGAGCAAGATACATTCTTAGATAAAGATATGTATGACATGGATGAGATTGAGGACCTTTATAAAAACTATAATATATTGCATTTATGTAATATGTATGTTGATAATTTAGGACACGATGAAGATGTTAAAGACCAAATAAAAGCACGATTAAAGAAACTTCACGATTTCTGTGCATATAATTATGAAATAGAGTAGTATGAAAATTCAAAGCATTGAACTTAAAAACTTTGCAAGTTACGGTAATAAGATTCAAAAAATAGAATTCAGTGAAGATGTTGCAGAATTGTTTTTAACTCTTGGAAAGAATGGAGAGGGCAAAACAACAATCGCAAATGCTATTATTTTTGGACTTTACGGAAAGGTTGAAGGTGTTAAAATGTCAGATCTTCCAAATAGAATCAATAAAGAACTTTGGGTCCGAATTAAACTTGAATGCAAAGGGACAATGATTGTTATTGAGCGAGGATTGGCCCCTGGAATTTTTAAAGTCTTTTTAAATGGAGTTGAATTTGACAAAGCGGGTAAAAAGAGCGTACAGGATTATTTAGAAGAGGAATTATATGGAATTCCATATCATGTTTTTAAGAACATTATTATTTTATCTGTGAATGATTTCAAATCATTTTTAACAATGAGTAATAGTGATAAAAGACAAATTGTCGATAGGATGTTTGGTTTCTCTATTCTTAATGATATGCAAACTGCGATTCGTGAGGAGAGAAAGGGTCTTAAAAATGAATTAGACATATACACACAAGAGTTAACACAATTAAATGATAATATCGACTCAGTTAATTTAAAATTAAATGAATTAATTGCTGAAAGTGCACAAAAAGATCAACAAAAAATCCAAAGTTTAAAAGACTCTCTTGTAGTTTATAATAATAATAAAATAAAACTTGAAGAGGCTCAAACAAAAATATCTAATAGTATTGGAACCTTAAGTAGTGATCTTCAAGAAAGGCAAGGTAATTATTCAACCTTAAAGTATCAATTAGAATCTCTACAAAAGAAATTAGATCTTTATGAGAATAATACATGCCCAACCTGTGAAAGTGAACTGGTTGGAACTTTCCACGACCATCGTAAACGTGATTTAGAAAAGGATATTAAAGAGCTTCCAAATAAGATTAAAGAGATGGAGGACTCAGTTACTCAAATACGAGAAGAAGTTCAAAGTCTTAGAGAAAAGGACAGATCTGTTCGAGATAAAGTATCAACTTTAAATACAAATATTAGAGCCTTTAAAAATGAATTAATTTCAATCAAAGACTCTTTAAATGGTACTGCAGACTTTTCACATCTTGAACAAATTATTAGTGATTTTCAAACTAAAGAAAAGGAAAAAGAGTCTGCAAAAGATTTAAAATCAGCAGAGTATGGATTTTTAGAATTAGTTGAAGAGGTTCTTGGAGAAGATGGTGTTAAAAATCTAGCAATTAAAACTATCTTACCAGGATTAAACGCAAATATTGCAGCAATGACTCAAACAATGCACCTTCATTTCCATATTCGTTTTGATGAAAAGTTTAATTGTATCATTAATCATTTAGGTGAAGAGATTAATCCAATGACCCTTTCGACCGGAGAGCGTAAGAAGGCAGATTTTATTATTATCATTGCGATTATTAAGATTCTTAAATTAAGATTTCCACAACTAAACCTCCTGTTTTTAGACGAGTTGTTAAGTTCAGTTGATGCAGATGGAGTTCATAACATTCTTAAAATACTTAGTCAAGTAATTAAAGAGGCCAAATTAAATACATTTATTATAAATCACACGGTTCTGCCGCATGAGCTATTTGATAAAAAAATTCAAATCTATAGAGAGAATGGTTTTTCTAAATTTGAGATTGAAGCTATTGAATAAAGATATATAAACAAAAATAAATAAAATATCAATGGCGTCCTACAATTTGAAGTTTAACCATGACGATAGTGTGATTAGACATGTAATCATTGGGCTTCTTGCCGACTTAAACAATAAATTAGTTATTTATAGACAAGTCGACAACAACACTAGAGCCCAAATTGATGTTCCTTTTTACTATTCAATAACAGGTGATGACCAATTTTTAAGAGATCAATTTTTATTTGCAACAGCAAGCGGCCCAAATTGTTATCCTGATGCTGGATTTGCAGATGGTAATTATGATGTAATTCCAAGGGGTATTGTAAACCTATCTTCAGTTGCAATAGATTCCGGAAAACTAGTTAATAAAAGAACTGTTGGTAATTACACCAGAATGGACGAGAATGGAGCTATGCAGGGTTATGTTGCTGAATTTGAGATGATACCATTAAATATTGGATTTGATGTCGAAATTTTAGTAAGTTCAACACTAGATGCTTTTAAAATAACTGAATCAATAGTTAAAACACTATACAAGTCAAACTACTTTAATGTTGAAGTTGGACATTTAGATGAGGGTACTTATAGATTATCTTCATATTATGCAATGTCAGAGGATTATGACGTACAAAAACCAATTGAATTTACATTTGAAGACAAGGATAAATATAAAATAGTCTTTCCAATTGAAGTCAATACATTTTTACCTTCATTTGATAATGGATTATATGGCCCAGGTGCTAATTCTAAAAATGGCGGTAATTCTAGAAGTGGCAGTAAAAATAATACTGAAATGCACATTGGAAATAGAATGTTTGAATTAACGTCAAGTTCTATTATTACTGTTAATAATCAAACAAATCAATTTAGTAGTATTACAGTTGATGAATCAGACAAACTTAAATAAATTTAAAAGATATATAATAAAATAAAAATAAAAATTATGATGACGAATATTTTATCACCATTAGTTAAAGTTAATGAATCTTTTCAGTTCTATATGAACGGAAGAGTTTTTGAAATGGACAACTCAAATGAAATCAAGGAAATTGAAGGAAACAAAATCGATTCAAAATTAAAGAGTGCAATTGCAGCATTTGAATCTTTTGAATTTGGAAACGAAACTATTAAATGGTTTCACGGTTCTTCTAAATTTGTATTTAACCTTAAAGAAAATAACTTTTCAATGAATGAATCAGTTATTGAAAATTCTTTCTCAAAACATGTTTTAGGATCTGGAGCAGTAAGATATAACGATGTTACTAAAGCTGAGTTATTTGAATCTCTTCCAACTCTTTTAGAAAACTTTGTAAACTTAGATTTTGCTGCTACATTTGAAGGAAACAACAATATAGTTAATGTATTTAAATTAGAAGAAAAAGTATTTGTCGCAAGATTAAATACAGAAAACAAAATCTCTAATTTCTTTAAAGCAGATAATGCAAATCAAGTTGTTGATTATGTTAGTGAAAAAACTGGAAAAAGCGCTGCAACTTTCTTAAGCGAACTTGTTGAAGGACAGGCTGCAGAACTTGCTAAAATTGAAGAAAATATTGCAAAATATGAATCAATGATTTCTTTCTTAAAAGATCAAAGAGGTCTTTTAGCTGAGGCTGATAAATCAATTGAAGAAATTAAAGCAGCTGACAATTTAATTTCAGGAGAAATTAAAGTTTGGGAATCTAAGATTGCTGAATTAACAGGAATTTCTGAAGGTAAATCTGATGGTGGTAAAATGGCAAGAACTCACGTGGTTTATGCTTTACGTATTCAAGAACCGGATGGTGCATATTTAGCTTCATATCGTGTGGCTGTTAAAAAAGGACCAAACGCTGAAGAAAGGGCAGAAGAATTAGCTAAAAAAGATTTAGGTAAAAAATTAGGATCTATTAAAGGTATTAGTAAAGCTTTAAATCCAGAATTACATGATGTAGCTGAATAATAATTATAAATAAAAACTTTATAAAAGGGTCGCAAAGCGTCCCTTTTTCTATTTAATCACCAGGATTAAACAAAACGGATTAATCTTATATAATATACTATAAACTAAATACATAAATTGTGGCTAAAAGCAAAAACTATTTAAATAATAAAGATCTTCATGCAGCAATGTCCGAATCTAAAGAACTTGATAAATTAACACCAACTGCTGAAAAGATGTTAATCTTATTGGCAGAAAGGGCTATTAGAAAGATGTCATATGTTAATGATGATGATCGACAGGATTGCCTATCTTTTGCAATATTAGATTTATTAAAATATTGGAGAAATTTTAACCCTGACTATCCAAATGCATTTGCATATTTTACAGAAATTGCTAAACGCGGGTATGCAAAAGGTTGGAATAAAATACATCCTCAAAAATATAAAGGAACTATCTCAATTGACTCTTCAGGAGGTGATGATAGTACTGGTATTTATTCAATTTAAATGTCAATAAAGAATAACAAACCAACAAAAAAATCAGGATTTAAACAAGGATATTTTAATCCTCAAAATCCAGAAAAATATATAGGACCTCAGCCGATAATATACAGAAGCTCATGGGAATATAAATTTATGATTTGGTGCGACTCAAATGATAAAGTAATACATTGGTCTAGCGAACCTATTGAAATTCAATATTGGTCAAGACAAACAAATAAGAGCCATTCATATTATCCAGACTTTTATTTTAAACAATTAAAACAGGATAATAGTTATGAAGAGTATTTAGTAGAAATTAAACCAAAAGATCAGATAACAAAACCTAAGCCTCCAACAAAGAATTCTAAAAAGGCATTAAGTTCATATAAGTTTCTAGCAGAGCAATACGTAAAAAATATGGACAAGTATAATGCTGCAAAAACATATGCAGATGGAAGAGGTTGGAAGTTTATTGTCCTAACTGAAGACACAATTAAAAATGGGTTACATTAAAAAAAGAATTAAAGAATTAATTAAAGAATCAGATAGTAAAGCAAAGGCTAGAACTGCTGCTGAGGAATGGTTTAATTCTGCAATAAAATCTAGAGCAATTAAAGAGGCTAAAGTAACCAGAGACCGATTCCTACCAGGAAAAATTTATGTTTTTGAATATAGACCAATCACAGAAAACTTACCATGGTGGGATAAAAACCCAGTTGTATTATCAATAGAACAAAAAGGTCAAACTGATCTTGGGGTTAATCTTAACCTGCTTCCAGTTGAGTTTAAAGAACGATTACTGGATAGATTATATGATATGATGGAAGGTCGAATAAAATCTGCATCAGTTGGAAAATCTGGAGATGCAATAAATCAAAGACCTTTAAGAATAACATATGATGGTATGAAAGCCTTTCTAGATTCTGAAGGATATGGATTTGCCCTAAGACAATATAGACCCGATAGAAAAATAAATCAAGCAGTAGTTGCCTATGAAAAATGGCCAGAAATAATACTATGCGATTTTATTAAACTTGAAGGAACAACAATAAATGAAGTAAAAAGGTTGTTTAAGAACAGTCTATAAAAAATAGATATATAACTAAAATAATAACATAATATAATGGCAGGATTTGTAGATAGAAATGGTCCATTAAGTACTGGTAAAAAAACATTCAATTTAAGCGATACACTTAAGAAGTTATCGTCATTTGGAATGTACTATGATGACTTAGTACTTAGACAGTCTCAGGCGATTGGTCCAGTAGAGGATCAATTTGGATATGGCACAATGAACCCCCTTGGACTTGACAATGATGATATGTATGGCGCATTTGCAGCCCTTTCTATGGCTGATACAAATATGCGTAAAAACGTACCATTCTTTGATCAGCAATACCAGGCAAAACGTGATGAACTTAGAAAATTCTCTCAACATGATGAGATTGAGGACATTTTAGATATTCTTTGCGATGAATCAATTGTATTTGATAATAAAAATTTCTTTGCCAATCCAGAAATTATTGGTATGGAGGTTTCAGAAGAGGTTCAAAAATATCTTAATAAATCATATAGAGAAATTTATCAGTATTTTGGATTTAACCAGGATCAATCTGCATGGTATTTCTTTAGAAAATGGTTAATTGATGGTTATTTATCATTTGAGATTATCTACAATCCAGAAATGACACAGATTATTGGTTTTAAAGAAATAGACCCAATAACACTTGTACCAGGATATAACCACGAAGACGGTAAAAAAGTTTGGATTCAATTTAAAGATGATCCAATGAAAGAGAGAAAATTATATGATTCTCAAATTGTATACATTTCATACTCTTCAATTACAACAGCGAGTAGAGTTTCTTACCTTGAAAGACTTGTAAGAGCATTCAACCTAATGAGAATCATGGAACATACCCGAGTTATTTGGGCTGTGACAAACTCTTCTTATAGAATGAAATTTATTATCCCAGTTGGGGGTAAATCTAAAACTAGAGCAAAACAATCACTTGCACAGTTAATGAATAACTATAAAGAGATTGTAGATTTTGATTGGGACAGTGCAAATCTGACCACTAATGGAAAACCAATGTTACAATTCAATAAAGAATATTGGTTGCCTAGTAAGGACGGAGAACAACCTGAGATTGAAACTCTTGGTGGTGAAGGACCAGACATTAATGATACTGAAGCCTTAAAATATTTCACAGATAAACTTAAACAAGTTTCAAAGATTCCTTACAATAGATTTATGTATGAAGACGGTGGAGGAGACTTTAACTTGGCAGCAGATGGTATGATTAGAGATGAGATCAAATTCTCTAAGTTTGTTAAAAGACTTAGATCTTCGTTCCAAGAGGTGCTGGTTAAACCCCTATGGATTCAAATGTGTCTTAAATATCCTGAATTTAAAGATGATGCAGGGTTTAAAACTCAAATCGCACTACAATTCCACGAAGAAAACATGTTTGCTGAATTAAAGCAGATGGAAATCATGGAGAAGAGACTAGACTTTATTAGTACAATGCAGGATTCTCTGATGAAAACAGATCCAGTTACAATGGAAGAGATGCCATACTTTAACATGGAGTTCCTTGTTGATAGATACTTGAAGTTGAGCCCAGATGATAAAGCAGCAAATGAGGCTTATAAACAGAGAGAAGATGCAAAAAAGGCTGAAGAACCTGAAGTGGATCCAATGGATATGGGAATGTAATATAATGATATATAGTTTATAAATATAAATTAGTACAATGAAAAAAATAAAAACATTTGAAGAATTTTCTAAAGAGTTAAATGCTCCGCAAATTGAAGAGGGCGCAATTGATGCTGGTGAAGATTCTAAAGTAGTTATTGATGACATTACCCTAGATAATGGTTCTGAGATTAAATCTACTGAAATACTTGGTGCAATACTTTCAAGCAAAACCGAAAAAGAATTTAAAGAATACTTTTATAATGAATATGGTAATGGATCTTTTACCGATGAAGATATTTCAACACTTATAAAATTCTTTCTCGAGTATCAAGAAGAGAAAAACGCTGAAGAGACTGAGGAGGAGGAAAAAGAGAAGGAAGAGGAAGAAGGATCTGATGATGATGGCTTAGGAGATTTAGACATTTAAATAGATTTAGCAAGATTTAAATAATTTTTTGAAATTTTCATCTTTTTAAGTTGATATATAATACAATATAAATAAAATAACATAATATGACTAATAATTTACTGATCCTTGAAAGATCATCAACCGAGTTAGAGTTTAAACAGGACGGTGGAGTCTATATTCTAGAAGGTATTTTTGGAGAAATTGACAAAAAGAACAAGAATAATAGAATCTACACTGAATCTGAATATCTTCCACAGATTGAATCTCTTCAAGCAAAAATTAAATCAAGCAAATTATTAGGTGAACTTGATCACCCTAGTAATTTTGATGTTTCTCTTAAAAATGTATCACATATTATTGAAGAGCTGGCATATGATAAAGAAACAAAACAAGTTAAAGGGCGTATCAGACTATTAGATACAGAGGCTGGAAGACAGGCAAAGGCTCTTGTTGATGCTGGAGTTCCCCTACAAATTTCAAGTAGAGCTGCGGGAGCAGTTGAATCAAATGGAACTGTAAAAATCAAACAACTATTTACTTATGATTTAGTAGCAGATCCTGGGTTTGAGAATGCAGAATTAAAAAGAGTTAATGAATCTTATGGATTCATTAATGAAAACAATCTATTTATTTACGAGATAAATAATACAAATGAAAAACAACCAATTCAAAATATAAACGAAACAAAAATGGCAGAGTCTAAATTTATTACGGTTGAGGATTTTAATAAATACTCTCAGTATCTTTCTGGAGAAATCAAAACCATTAAAGAGGGTATGAATTCTTTAACAGATGCAGAGTCTACTAATTCTCAATTAACATCATTAAAAGAGTACACTGATTATTTAGCTAAGAAGCTGGATGAATCAATTTCATACTCAGAACACATTGCTGAAAAAGCAGATCAAGGTATCTCTTACTCAGAAAAACTTGCAGAAACATTGGATAACTCTATTCAATATTCTGAGCATATCGCGGAAAGCGTTGATTCAATTAAAAACTACACAAACTATTTAGCAGAATCTTATAATGAAGGTGCTACAACTCATGAAAACTTAACTAAGTACATCGAGTATTTAAGAGAGAACTTAGAGAAAGTTACTGAATATGCTGAATACGTTGCTGAAACTGTAAACTCTAACCTATTATTAGAAGACGAAGCTGGTAAAGAGGTTGAAGAAATTGAAGATGAAAACGACGCTAAAGACGTTTCTGGAGACGTTGTAGATGCAGAAGGAACAGAATATTCTGATGGATCTATTGAAGACGACAAAGGAGAGGAATTAGAAGATGAGCTTGAAGGCGAAGGAGATGCTGAAGGTGAAGAGATTGAAGAATCAGAAGAAGCTGGTTCTGAAGCTGGAGTTGAAGCTGAAGATTTAGAAGACGAAACTAAAGACGTAACTGAACCATCTAAAGATGCTGACGGTACTGAATATGTAAAAGGTGGAATCGATGATGATAAAGGCGAAGAGCTTGAAGATGAGCTTGAAGGCGAAGGAGATGCTGAAGGTGAAGAGATTGATGCAATGGAGGCTTACAAAAACTCAATTACTGCTAAATTAGAGGCCTTAATTGAAAGCTCTAAAGTAAAAGCTACATCTGATCCATCATTCTTTAAATTTATTTCTGAATCAAAAAGAAATGAATTCAATGAGTTATCAACTGAAGAAAAATCTAAAGTGATTTCATCTGTTGAAGGAAGAGGTTATTTAACTGAAGGACAAATCTTGGGATTATGGAGTAACGCATTAATGGGAGCTAAAAATGTAGAACAAACTACACCTACTGTTATTTCAATGATGCCAGCTGAATACCATGAAACTTGGACTAAATTATCTGAAGGTAAAAAGAACCAAATCATGGCGCAATCTAAAATGCATAAGTTAGAGACTGAATATCAAGTAAGAAACTTTTGGCAAACTAGAGACCTTAGAGAAACTGCTCCAGTAATGGAAAAGTTAAACATGATAAATGAATCTAAAGTTGAGGTTAAACCAGCAGTTGGATACGATACAGTAGATATAGCTGCACAAATTGCAAAAAGATTTAAAAAATAATTTTTAAAAAAATCAATTTTTTAAATTTTCGCACAAATAATATAGATATATAATAATATCAAACAATAACAACATATCGATTATCAGTTAAGAAGCAAAAAACTGAATAGAATCGAAACTCGTAAGAATACGAAACATAAAAACCATTAAAAAATAAATTAAACAAAAATGGCAAATTTAATTAATGAATCTGAAATCAGATCAACATGGGCTCCAATTATCGAGTCTGCGACTGGTATCAATGATGCTGAGAAATTAGCATGGATGTCGACTTACTGTCACAACCACAAATTATATGAAGATGCGTCTTTCATGTCTTTAGATCCTTCAATGAATCTTCACGGTATGGGCGCTACAACTTTACCTTCAAATATCACTAACGGAATTTCTTCTGTTAATGGTTCTGGAGACAAGGCTCCTTCATTATTACCTTTAGCAATGCAAGTTGCTGCTCAAACTATCGGTCTTGATTTAGTACCTGTAGTTCCTATGGCTGGTCCAATGGGATTATTATCTTACCTAGACTTCGTATACGAAGGTGGTAGATTAGATGGTACAAACGGTAGTGGAAATGGAACTGTTGCTCCAACCTACGTTAAAGCTTCTGGTGCTGGTTTAGCATTAGCTGATTTAGATGGTGCTACTGGTGGAACTCAAGCAGGTGCTACATTAGTTGGTACTTCTAGAATTGATGGATTTAACATCTACAAAATTAACGAAGCTGGTGAGGCATTCGTAGATCAATCTGGTAAAACAGTTGCTGACTTATTTACTGTAACATCTGGTGATGTAACTGTAGAATTAGTTAAAGCTCTTGAAGATCACATTAGAGGTTTCGCTGGAAAAGATGTAGCTCAAGGTGAATATTCTGC